>Ga0073928_10002958_pt1 | contig 27821 bp, 21 predicted proteins | sample PaiPotPPA55metaG_FD_76969 | JGI IMG/M metagenome (GOLD analysis project Ga0073928, IMG submission 76969) | Iron sulfur acid spring bacterial and archeal communities from Banff, Canada, to study Microbial Dark Matter (Phase II) - Paint Pots PPA... ...
CGCCAGCGGCGACTAGGTCGGGCCTGCTCTCGCGCGGCCCGTCCTGACGAACGTTTCCGTCGGGCACGAAGCTGCCGATCGCGGCGATCTTCTCCGGGGATCTCGCCCGGTAGTAACGCCGCACCCGGTGCGGCAAAGGCTTCATCGGCCCAAGTGGACGCCATTAAGCCGGCAGTGTCTTGAACGAATTTGACCTCGAGCGCCAGTGGGAGGGAGTAGCGCCTGTCAGGGTCCGCACCGCCCGTGTCATGTGTGCCTGATCAGAAAATCCCAGGACCGATGCGATTCCAACCAGAGACGTCATCGTGTGGACGATTTGCCTGAAGGCCCCACGGGCCCGGATCTCGGCGCGAAAGGTGGCCGGAGTGATTCCATACGCCCGGGCAAACCCGCGCGATACTGTTTCCGGGGCGATGCCGTGCGCGTCGGCCCAGCGATCGAGACGGCAGTTCGGGTCGCGTGCGATCTCGGTGGCCAGCAGATCCGCCCAATCGTCGACTACAGGGCGCATCTCGCGCAATTGCGCCGTCAGGACATGAACCGCCACCTGCGGATCACGCTCGGCAGTGCGAGCCACGGCATCTGCGTCATGCACGCGGCCGGCCCGAAAGCCGCTCGCATGCCCGATCAGCGCGAGATTCAGGATCGTCGCACCGCGTGCCTCGAACCGATTGAGATGCGCATCGAAGGCATCGTGAAAAAGCACATCGCCGGCATGGACACGGAATCGACCCCAGTTGCCCGTCTCTTCATACCCTCCGGCGAGCACAACAGCCGCATATGCCCCTGCATGGGTATGCCTGGACTGCAGCAACCCGCCGTCGCGCCGTTCGTGGCGTGCCGGGACAGAGACGAGGAGAGGCCCTTGAGATCGGTGGCGCAATAGAAAGACTCTCCCAGTTGCAGAAACGTCCGACGCAGCACAGCGTTCTGTCACAAAAGTACCACGCCGGAGATGGCGTTTCTATACGCGTCTCTGATGCACCGGAATAGGCCGCGCCGGCATCTGAAGCCGATATTTCTGCACCAAATTGCCACAGCTCGTTGCGATCGCTATTGGCGTTCGCGTCCGACGTCAAATTAGTTCAAGACACTGATGATTCAATGGCGTTCACTTCATCGAGCGATTGACATGAGGGCTCGAGAGGCAGCCCCAGCCGGCGGCTGGCGCGGATCGTGTACCTCAGCAATCGTCACGGACCGGCGTCTGGATCGAGTTGATAAGTAAAGGGACCAGGCGCTTCGAGCGGCAAATATCGGGAGACTGTTGATATGCAATCGAATGAAGTCCGATCCTGCGTGGCTTTGGCTTTGGTTGTGCGGCGTGAGCAAGCGGGCGCCGGCGGACGCGGGTCTCTCGCGGTGCTCTGCAGTCTCCTTCTGGCATCAAGCCTGCCGTCACCTGCAGCGGCGGCTGATGCCGGCGTTTCTGCCGAGGCCGCCGATACGGCGGGACTCGAGGAAATCACCGTCACTGCCGAAAAATACAATTCGACGATCCAGAATACGCCCATCAGCCTGTCGGCGATGAGCGGCGAACAACTGGACGCGGCGGGCATCACGTCGGTTGAGGCCCTGGCTCGCGAAGTGCCGGGCTTGTCCGTGCGCTCGGCGGGCCCGGCCGAGACGGAATACGAGGCGCGCGGCCTCGCTTCCAACGGCGGCGCCGCCCCCACGGTCGGCTTCTATCTCGACGAGGTGCCGCTGTCGCCGCCGACTCTGGCGCAAGCCGGCAAGGTCGTCATCGACCCGAATCTCTATGACGTTTCGCGCATCGAAGTCCTGCGCGGTCCTCAAGGGACCCTATACGGTTCGGGCTCGATGGGCGGCACAGTCAAAGTCATTACGAATCAGCCCAAGCTTGGCGCCTGGGAGGGTTCGGTGCAAGGGACGCTGTCCGACACGGAAGGAGGCAGCGGCAACGGCGGCGGCAGCTTCATGGTCAACATTCCAATCGGCGAGCAACTCGCACTGCGCCTCGTCGCCACCGACACCTACCGCAGCGGCTGGATCGACCGCGTCGTCGTCAATCCCTTCCCGGCGGATAACGGCACGGTACGCGGCAACGTGCTTGCGGGGCCGGTACAACGCGTCACGACCAACGTCAACACCGAAAAGCTCAATGCCGTGCGGGGGAGCCTGTTGTACCAGGTGAACGAGGACTGGTCGGTGCTGGGCACGGTCTATGCTCAAAACTTGGAATTGGGCGGCTACGATCTCTACGACAGTCCGCCTGGCCCTGCATACATGGCTCACTACGAGGCCTTCAACATTCCTGAGCCGATCTCCGACATGGTGCACATCTACAGCGTCAACATCACGGGCAACCTTGGCTTCGCGAATTTCACCAGCGCCACCTCGTACTGGAACCGCAACAACAGCCAGACGCAGGACGCTTCCGAGTCGATTTCCTCAACCGTCGGCTACAGCCCATACATCCCGATTCCGTTCGCGGAGATCGATACCACGCATCAATTCAGCCAGGAATTTCGTCTGAATTCGCGCGACAGCGATCAGCTCCATTGGACCGCGGGCGCGTTCTACAGCAATCTGCGCTCCGTCTGGTTCGACACCGGTCAGAGCGACTTCACGCCCGGATTCAACACCCCCGGGAGCCCGGCGGCGCAGGTCCACGGCTTCATCAACTACAACAACAACATTTACAAGATCCAGCAATACGCCCTGTTCGCGGACGGCTCCTACAAGATCACGGACACGCTGAAATTGGAGGCCGGTCTGCGCTGGTACCGCTACCAGAGTTCGCAGGTCGAGGACGAGTGGGGCCTGAACGGTCCCCAGCTTTTGCCGCCGTCGGTGTTTCCGAAGACCGAGGCGTCCAATACAGGCTACAACCCGCGCATCAACCTCTCTTATGAACCCACCAAGGATCTGACGACCTACGTGTCGGCCTCCAAGGGCTTCCGGCCGGGCGGGGCCAATCAGTTGCTGCCGACTTTCTGCGGCAATGCGCCGCTCACCTTCGGTCCGGACAGCGTCTGGGATTACGAAGTCGGTGAAAAGGCGAGGATGTTCGACAACCGGCTGACGATCAACAGCGACTTCTATTACATCAAGTGGAATGGGATACAACAGGCGCCGATCCTCACCTGCGGCTTCCAGTACGACACCAACGCCGGCAACGGCCGCTCCTTCGGCCCCGAGATCGAGATCAATGCGAAGCTGTCGAGCGAGTTTAGCGTGACTGCGAGCGGGTCGTATACGGACGCCCGGCTCACGCATCCCAACGCCGCCTACACGGCCTTCCTCACGTCGCCGGGCGGCGCGCAAGTTTCGCCCGGTGTGCCGTACTGTGCGACCGCCGCGGGGTGCACGGCCCCCATCCTCAACGTGCCGAAGAGCATGGGCAGCGTAGCGGCCACATACACGACCGAGGTGTTCGGCGACTACAAGCTCACGGGCCGGCTGTCAGCGTCCTACGTAGGGCCGACCATTGACGAGGCCTACCTCTACGATATTCGGCTGGGCGGCTACACGCTCGCAAATGCGCGGCTCAATTTGGCACGCGACAAGTGGTCGGCGAGCTTGTTCGTCGACAACCTCACCAACAAGGTGGCTGCGATCAGCGCGAACAACACCAGCTTCCAGTACAACATTGCCAGCCTCGTTCGATATTCGACGAACCAGCCGCGCACCTACGGCACGGAAATCAATTATCATTTTTGAATGGACCGTAACTAAGTGTTGACCGCTGACGCGAGTGTCGGTGCCGCGGAATCACCGCACGCGCTGCGCCGGACGCTGACGTTCTTCGATCTCGTCGTGTACGGGGTGGCCTATGTGACCCCGTTCGGTGTGCTCCAGTCGCTGGGCTTCGTATGGCAGGAGTCCCGCGGCCTCATGGTGCTTGCCTACGTACTCGGTACGCTGTGTATGTACTTCACCGCCAAGAGCTACGCGGTGATAAGCGAGAAGATCCCCAATGCCGGCTCCGTCTACGGCTTTGCCCGCCATGCGCTGGGTCCGCTGGCCGGGTTCGTGGCCGGCTGGATGATCCTGCTCGATTACCTGCTCATTCCCGCGTACGTGTACGTGGTGATGGCCGTCGCCCTGGGATCGCTGATGCCCCAGGTCGACCGTGGCGTCTGGGTGCTGCTGGTTGCCGGCATCACCCTCGGCGTGAACTGGTTCGGCATCAAGGTATCGCAGCGATTCAACCTGTTTTCCGTTGTTGTGCAGCTCGCGGTACTCGCCCTGCTCGTGATCCTCGCGCTGGTCGCGCTGTCCCATGGCAAGGGCGACGGCGGCCTCACGCTGCGGCCGCTCTACTCCGCGCAGCAGTTTGACGCGAAAAGCATCTTTGCCGCAACCGCGATCTGCGTGATGTCCTTCCTCGGGTTCGACGCCATATCGACGCTCTCCGAGGAAGTGAAGAGTGACGACAAGCGCGTCATCGGGCGCGCGATCCTCGCGGTCCTGTTCCTGTCGGCGTCGCTATTCGCCGTCCTGTCGTGGGTGCTCGGGGACCTCATGACCGGCCTTACGCTTAAGGATCCGGCCGCGGCGGCCTACGAGGTCGCCGAGTGGGCCATCGGTCCCTGGATGTCGATGCTGATCGCCTGGGCGATGGCCACGGTCGTCGGCATTGCGAGCGCGCTGCCCATGCAGGTGGGCGTTGCGCGCGTGATGTACGCGATGGGGCGCGACCGCCAACTGCCGGCGGTTCTCGCCAAAGTGCATCCCATCCACGGCACACCCTATGTCGGCATGCTGGTCACTGCGGCGATCTCGATCATGGTGGCATTGCTGATGCGCAACCGCCTGGACGACCTGACCTCCGTGGTCAACTTCGGTGCGCTCAGCGGGTTTTTCCTGCTGCATGTCTCGGTCATCGCACTGTTCTGGGTCCGGTTGCGCTCCGGCCGCTGGTTCGTACATCTTGCCGTGCCGCTCGCCGGCATGGTGGTCGTGCTCACCGTGCTCACGGGTATGAGCCACACCGCCATGATTCTCGGGCTGTCGTGGCTCGGCGTTGGACTTGCCTACGGGGCCATTCTGGCGAAGCGCCACCGTGTGAGTCTTGAATTATGAATCAGCCGGATTAAGGCTGCGGGGGGAGGGGGAATGAAGGACACAGCATCCAGACGTTTGACTTTGCGGGAGCGTGACGCGCGCGTCATCGCCGACATCGCCCGCCTGCGCTTTTCACCCGTCAGTCTGGTGGGCGGGCGCGGCAGTCGCCTTATCGAGGAGGGCGGCCGGGAACTCCTCGATTTCGGCGCCTCGTTCGGCCCGGCAATACTCGGTCACGGACATCCCGCGTTGGTCGAGGCTGTCACGGCCGCCGTTTCCAACATGGGGGGCGCGAGCCTGTCTGCGTACGCGAACGAAAACGCAGTTGCGCTCGCCGAGGACCTGCTGCGCGTGACACCGGGCAGGGGTGAGCGGCGCGTATGGTTCGGACATTCCGGATCGGATGCCAACGACACGGCGATGAAGGTCGTCGCAGCGGCAACGGGGCGATCCCGATTCATCTCGTTCGTTGGATCGTGGCACGGCGGACTGTCGGGGTCGAGCAGCATCAGCGGCCATACCGCGCTCACGCACTCGCTGCCGCGGCCGGGCCTGATGTTGCTGCCCTATCCGGATCCGTACAGAGGGACCTTCACATCGGAAGAGGTGCTCAAGTACCTCGACTATCAGTTCGCCACGGTATTTCCGCCCAAACAGGTTGCCGGGATGTTCATCGAGCCGATCCTCGACGACGGCGGCCTGGTCATACCGCCCCCCGGCTTCCTTGCGGCGCTGCAGGATCGTTGCCGGCAGCATGGCATCCAGGTCATTGTCGACGAGGTCAAGGTGGGGCTGGCGCGCAGCGGCAGGATGCATTGCTTCGAATACGAGGGACTCGAGCCCGATGTCGTGGTGTTCGGCAAGGCGCTCGGCGGCGGCCTGCCGATCTCCGCAGTGATCGGTCCAAGGCAGATCATGGATTACCGCACTGCGTATGCGATCCAGACGATGGGCGGGAACTGGGTTGCGGCCGCCGCAGGCCGTGCCGTGATCAAGGCCATCGAGGATGAGAAGCTGATCGAGCGGGCGAACCGCATCGGTGCGATTCTGGAGCAGGGACTACTCGGTCTGATGGCCCGGCACGAGATCATCGGCGAAGTACGCGGCCGCGGCATGGTGCTCGGTATTGACCTCGTCAGGGATCGACAGTCACGCCAGCCGGTCCCGGTGCAGACCACTGCAAAGGTGATCTACCGCGCCTATCAGTTGGGGGCGATATTCTTCTACGTCGGGTTGGGCGGCAATGTACTGGAGTTCACCCCACCCCTCACCCTGACGGAGGCAGAAGCGGCCGAGGGACTCGCCATCATCGACCAGGCCCTGACCGACGTCGGCAACGGCATGGTGTCCGACGCCGAGGTCGCCCCTTACATCATGTGGTAGTGGGCAGAAAATTAGACTATTTTCAACAGCCTGCCAGTGCACGCTCGACGTAGCCTATTGCCACAGCAGTCGATAGCACGGGCGCGTAACAGTTGTTCAACTGCTCAAGGGACTGATCGTGCAGCGGCGGCACCGTGCCGCAGGCGTCGCCGATCACGATCGGCACGAAGCCCAGCTCACGCGCATGCCGGGCCGCCATCTCGATGCACCAGTCCGTGTGATAGCCGGCCAGAATCAGCGTGCGCACAGAAAGCTGCGTCAACCAGCGGGCGTGGCCGGTGCCGGTGAAGATACTCCATCCCGGATACACGAGTGTCACGTCTTCCGGCCGAAGTACAGCCTTGACCTCGGAGATCAGATCGCACTCCCAGTCCTTGCGCGCGCGATCCCCCGCATAATCCTTGTTCCAGAAGTGGTACTGCGCTTGGTCCAGAGGAGTCGACGGTTGAGTCTCGCCGATAAAGCGGTCGTAGCGCAGCCAGAAGAACGGCAGCGACGCACGGCGCAGCACGGACGCGAGTTGTAGCGCGTTGTGCAGAGAGCCTCCGGGATCTCGCGCTCCTTTCCATATGCCTTCGTGCGTCAGCACGCCCGCAGGATCGAGGATGCCGTTCTGGGCATCGACGCTGATGAAAGCGGCGCCGTCCGTCAGCAGCGCGCCGAAGTCCAGCGTGCGCCATTGGGGATGCAGTTCGGGCACCATCGTCGTCTATGTTCAGTAGGTGAGGGATTCAGCCGATCCGGATGCAAACAAGTTAGCATAAAAGTGCGACGACCCATTGGGAAAGAGAACCGTCGGATTGTCGGGCACCCTCTCACCAGCCGTGAAGTCGGTCCCAGATAACAATGCTGTCGTCATTGGCTAGCACGTGGTACTCGGGGAACTGGGCGCCGGTGGCGCACGCATGGTTGGGAAGAATGCGGAGCCGCGTGCCCACCGGAAAGCGTCGCCCATTACCGCCATCGAGCATATTTTCGTGCGAGACAATGCCATGCTCCTGGTTGACTGCGCTGAGTAAATAACCCGGCAACACGGTGCCATCAACTGAGCAGACTTGCCCGTAGGCGTAGTCCCGCTTTTGTTGGGCGGTTCCCCGATCACAGCTCATCGCCATCCAACCAGCATCCACAATAGCCGAACCCGTTGTACTTTGGTGTCCAATAACCGTTGTCAACACGCTCAGTGCTATGTCATCCGTCGTGCACACGCCGACGTTACTCATAACCAAATCGAAGAAAACATACACGCCGCTACGTACTTCGGTTACGTCATCAAGGTGCATGGCTGACAAGACTGTGGGAGTCGACCCGACGCTTACCACCGGACAAGGCAAACCTGCCGCTCGAATTCGCTCGGCTGCGAATACACAGCCCGAACGTTCCTGCTCGGCAATCGACCTGAGTGCCGCCAGCGTATCACACTGGTAGCTTGCGCCTGCATGCGTCAGCACGCCACCAAGACGCACGTTTCCGGCGTCCAATACCCGTGCCACGTCGAGCAGTGCCGCTTCGTCGGGCCGGATTCCGGATCGGTGACCGTCCGTATCGATCTCAATCAAAACCTCGAAGACTTCGTGATGCTCGCGGGCGAAAGCGGCGATGGCGGCTGCCGACTCTGTGTTGTCCGTAATAATTTTCAGGTCACAGCCCTTACGTATCAGCGCCAAGGCCCGCCCGAGCTTGGCGGGTACCATCCCCACCGCATATAGGATATCCGTGATGCCGTCGCCAAAAAAATCCTCGGCTTCCTTGAGCGTGGATACCGTGATGCCCCGTGCTCCCGCCGCCTTCTCCGCCATCGCGATTCTCGTACACTTCGCTGTTTTTACGTGCGGCCTAAAATGCACACCCAGGGCATTTGTGCGCTGCTGCATGCGTTCGATGTTGCGGTTCATGCGTGCGAGATCGATTACCGCCGCGGGCGTTTGAACAGTCGATGTTGAACTCATGTCGATTCAGATCCTTTCAAAACCTCAAGGTCGTCAGCAGGGTGGCGGGAACTTAGTCACGCGTGTGCCCCGGCGCGGTTAGTCGAGTTCTGCACAACTGAGACGCGCGCTATTGACGACGATTAATCGCCTGTGCAAGTCGCCTCGTGCATCGCAAGGATGCGTCTTGCCCATGCGATGACGGGCGCATCCACCATCCTGCCGTCAATCACCGTAGCTCCGACATCCGTGGTCTGAACCACTTTCTTTGCCCGGGCGATGTCCTCATCAGTTGGGCGATAGGCCTGGCGGGCTGGCTCGATCTGCTGAGGATGGATGAGAAGTTTGCCTCCCATGCCCATGCAGACACTGTGGCGGGAGTCCATCAAGATGCGTCTGCGGTCTGATGTCTCGACGGTTACCCCATCGATAGGCGCGGGACGGCCCGCAAGCGCTGCGGCCAGCACCAGTTCCGAACGTGCCGCGGCAAGCGCACGCGGGGTATGAAAGGCATTGATCGCAATGGCGTAGTCAATCGAGCCGAATGCAATCCGGTCGGCAACGGCGGCGATGGAGCGGGCGCGTGCCATCCCGAGCGGTGTTTCGATCAACGCGATGATGAGCGCCTTGCTCGGCAATCGCTGCTTGAGCGATTGGATTACTTCGGGCGACTCGCACTTGGGCAGCATCACGCCGTTTAGGGGCGATGCGGCGACCATCGCAACATCCTCGTCATACCACGTGGTGCCGAACGCGTTGATACGCACGAACACATCGGCCTTCGCCGCGAGAAACTCGGTGATGCCGCCTGCTGCCTGGACGCGCGCCCGTGCTTTCTCGCTGACTGCAACAGCATCCTCTAAATCAATGATGACGGCCGAAGCGCCCGACGTAGCCGCTCGCTCAAATCGATCCGGCCGTGTTGCGGGAACGAATAGCGGGAGATACGGCGAGTCGGTCGAGAGTTTGTTGCATATCAAGACAAAGTCCTCCGTGCGGCGTCCTTGCTTTAAGAAGATTGTGTAGCTTCAGCGACTTCTGGACAAAAAGCTAGCGCGGAAATGAGAGACTTCGACCTGCTTCGGGCCCCCGCAGACGAAGCGAAGTGACTGAGCGTTGCGGCTTGGCAATGCTGCGTAATTCAAGCGCGTGCGAATCCCGCCCCGGTAGCTTGGTCACAGACGAGGTAAATCCGTGCGTCTTGTCACTGTTCTTTGGCAATAGAATCAGTTCTTGTAATTCCGGCCGCTTGGTTGATCTTGGCGAAGAGAAAAGGTATGCATTCCGACGGACTCGAAGGAGATTTTAAATACGCTTCGGTCTTTGAAAAGTAAGGGGCCTCCGAGCGGATCTTGCCGACTGGTTGGCCAACAAGGTCCGACCGATGTTTGAGCAGCGCGTGCTCTCTCCCCGTGTCCGAGGACATCCTATTCAAATGGCGACTGTTGGTGCGTACTCAGTTGTCCTCCAGCGGAAATGCCCCATAATTCCCAGCCTGTCGTGACCCGGTGACATTTTGGGGGCAACTCAAATTCTCAAAAAAAAACAGAATCGAAAGAAAATCGTAGTCGATTAGTTGCAGTGCCTCCCTGGAGAACGCACAGCTGGACAGCTGGGTCCATTCCGGTCACGTGGCTGCGAGAAAACGGCGGAAACCGCGCTGTATCATCATTGGCGGATCAAAATTAGACGGCCGCATCCTTCTTTGCGTGGAATATTTTCTTATTTTTTTGCAGTTACGAGTCGAGCTGTTTTGCCGCTGGGCCCTCAAGACCCCAAGATCCGCCCGTGATGAGGCGATTCGGCGCGGCGCCACTTTTCCATGGCCGCCAAGACCGGCACGGCAATGTGGTCATACAGCGCTTCGGCAACGGGCCGCAGGAGCGGCAGGCTCACTAACCTTGAGAGCCACTGGTAACCGGGTGTTTGTGCCCAGAGGGCTGTGAGCGCGGCAACACCGCTCAAGACCTGTCCGTTGGCGGCCTTGAGATATACCCTTCGCTCGAGATGTTCACGACGAAGACCGTATTCAGCGAGATTGTCGTGCCTCATCGATGAGTCTATGAATGTCACGGGCACCGCTGCAGCTTGGCAGCGCCTCGCATAGTGACGCATTTCGGTCCGACACACTGGGCATGCACCGTTGTAGTAGACGGACTGACGGCGCAGAACACTCTTGAGCGCCGAGCGGCCCACCAGCTGACGGAGCGCGGCACCGACTTCGGAATACTGAAACACGAAGCCTGCGGCGGCTGCCCGGCGCGGGATCACGCGCTGCCCATCCACGAGAAGCTGTGCCATTTCTCCCAGCGTGCGACGCAGGACCCAAACGGGGATGCGCAGCCATAGAGGCCGGTGCAGTGTGCGAGCCAGCTCGCGCTGAAATTCGGTGTGACTCACGGAAACCGGCGCAACCGCGTTAACGGCGCCGCGCATCGCCGGATTCCCGAGCGCGAATTCCATCAGTCGCAACGCATCGTCGATGTGAATCCAAGAAACCCACTGTCGTCCGGAGCCGATGATGGCCCCGAGTCCCAAGCGTACCGGCAGTGCCATGGACGGCAGCGCGCCGCCGTCGCGGGCCAGGACGAGCCCAAGTCTCAGTGTGACCACACGGACGCCGAGTCCATCGGCCGCGTGAGCGGCGGCCTCCCATTGCTGGCAGAGCTCAGATTGGAATATGGACTGCGGAGCTGCGCGCTCGTCAATAGGTTCGTCGGCCCCAATACCGTAGTAGCCGATGGCGCTGGCGCTCAACAAGACGCGCGGCGGTCGATCGAGCCGGGCGCAAAGATCGGTCAATGCTCGCGTGATGTCCAAGCGGCTGCGCAGCAGGGCGTTGCGGCGTGTTGTCGTCCACGGCAGCGCTAGAATGCGCTCGCCGGCGAGATTGACGATGGCATCGACGCGAGTGCCAGCCGGTAGCATCTTGAGGTCAGTGATAATTCTGACATGCGGGCCGAAGCGGTCGAGCGCCCGTTCGGAATCTCGGGTCAGCACGATGAGGGCATCACCGCGAGCCAGGAGGTGACGGACTAAGTGGCCACCGATGAAGCCGGTGGCCCCGGTGATGAGAACGGTGCGTCCGGAAGGGGTTGTCAGCGTCTGGAGCGGATTCCGCACCCACTCCAGGGGGCGACGGTGGCGCAGGACGGCAAGGGCGTTGCGAACGGACCAGGCGAAGACGCCGACTGAAACGACTGTGAACACCCACGAAAGGGCGCCGTGCGCCATCGGATGAATGGCGGTCGGCGCGGACCACCAATGATAAAGAATGGGCGCGAGTACCAGGAGCACCGCGCCGACGTTCATCGCGAGGAGGGTGTGCAGTATACGTTCCAGTTTGGGTAGATGCCGGGTCTGATCCTCGACGATGAAATCGGCGAGCGTGATGACGACTTCGACTACAAACACCGCCCCGATCAGTGCGGCCCATGCGCCGCGCCACTGGTACCAGGCGAGGGCAAAGAACAAAAAGCCGTACAGAAATTCCCTTGCTGCATGCAGCGCGAGTTCGGGGGCGGCCGATCGCTTACTGGGAAGCTGATCGGTGATTTCGTGGTGCCATAGGTTGTCGAATGCGCCGAGTAGTGCCTGGACCACCATCAGGGTGAACAGAAGGCTCATGACTGCTCTCCTGCCGCTCTGAAGCGGCCCGTTTGATAGAACATTTCGCCAAAGAGTGGATGTGTGACGGTCATGGTGAAGCGGAACCAGCCGTTGGCTTCATCGATGTGCTCGACGTGTGTGGTGCCGGGCGACAGAAGGCAGGGAAGCGGCAGCTTTATCCGACCTCCATTGGAGCGCTTGCCAAGATCGAAGTAATAACCGCGGCTGACAAAGTGCAGGACGCCGCACTGTTCGTAGACGTTCAGGGGCATGCATAGGCGCGCAGGTAACCGCTCCACGAGGTGGCCGCGGGAATCAATGATTTTGGTGGAGCGCACCAGGCAGGGTTGGACCTTCGGCCAGCGGTATTCGCGATTCCAGGCAACGCCGCTCCGGGTGGGACCGACATGAACGATCGCAGGGACGCGTAGTCCGGTTCGCGGCACGACGGGCGTGCCTAAGAGCTGACAGCTGAATGCGAGCATGCGGCCGAGCCAGCTTGCCCGCACGACGTCGAACTCTCCGATGTAGTCGACCACGACGGGGGGTTCGCCAAAGCGCTCGCGGACCGCTTGCGGAAGGCGACCCCAGGCCACTTCGCCGAGTACGGACTCAAGGCCGTAGTGCCTCTGCGCCGACTGGCTCGGGGAGGCGATGTGAGCGACAGTGGAGGCGATGGCGTTCATTGCGACGCCCTAATCGCCGATGACCTTGGCGATTCGGTGGCCGAGACGCATCATCTTGAGCAGCGTCTTGCGCGGCAGCGTCTTAATCGAGTCGTACCAGCTCGTGACGGTCTCGAGAAATTCGAGTTGGGCGGAGAGCCGTTCCCGAACCGCGGTCGGCGTCTCTGAGTCGGTTTTCAGTTGCGCGACGCACTCGCGGAGCACCGTCACGGTGGGGTCAATTTCGCGCCGCTTGCGGCCTTCGATGATGACACGGATAACCTCCCAGGGGTCGTGCTGCGCAAGGAAGAAATCGCGCCGGTCACCCAAGGAATGGGTGATTTGGACGAGGTTCCAGCCAAGAAGTTCTTTCAAGCCGACGCTGACGTTTGAGCGGGCAATGCCGAGGGTCTCGGCAATCTCGTCGGCGTGCAGGCCTTCGGCGGATAGATAGAGCAATGCGTGGATCTGCGCCACGGAGCGGTTCATTCCCCAACGGCTGCCCATCTCTCCCCAGTGGACGATGTATCGCTGCATGACGGGTGTGAGGTGCATATGTAATGTCTGTAATTTCTGTCTATACTGAAATTATAGTCCTATCTGGATGAACGTCAAGAGGAGCAGATCGCCGAGGGAGAGTTTTAGGCCGGGGATCCCAATTTACAGCGCCTTTAATGCACCAGTTCCCCTTTGATCGGAATTTCGCATGTCGCGTGGAAGCGATGCGAAGTGTTTTTTAAAAGCCGCTGTAAAGTTAGTGGGTTCCGGATATCCCGTGCGTTCAGCTATTTCACCAATGGGAAGTTCGGTTGTTTGCAACAACCGGAGAGCCGCCCGCATACGTAACTCCGTCTGATACTCGTGAATCGAAGCACCAAACTGTTGCTTGAAGCCGAAATGCAGTTTGTTCCGATTCATCCTCGCCTTGGCGCTAAGCGCTCGAATCGTAACGGGTGAGGCGGGATCGAGATCAATTTGCGCCCGTATCTTCGACAGCTTGCTGCGCTCGGCGGGGGTAATACGAATGGAGGCGCGCGACTGCGGTCGAGCGCTCTGCCAATCCTGAAACAGCAATCTCAACAGATCGAGTGCGATCGTTCGTACGGTGAGATCATGCCAGGCCCGCGACAAGCGGATATTAAAGAAGCGGCTGGCCTGGGTCAGTGAGGTTTTGGACGCTGGGAAATGACCCATGACCGTCTCCCGTCGCGCCCAATAGGTTGTCAACATCGCCGGCCACTCTTCGTCGGTGAGTTCGAGGGTGTTGCGAAGGTAATCCTGAGTCAAGCTGAGTGAACAGTAGCGATAGGCGGCGCCCCCCTTGAAGTTCGCGGTAAGCGACTCGCCTGGCGGACGCACGATGAAGGCGCAACGTGAGCTCGCATCGGAAAGACGGCTCGCGCGCGCGACGTACCCGGCTTTGCCCTCAAAGGCCACGCGAAAGCGCAAGGTATGGTCGATACTCCTACCGGACAGGCGCCAGTCTTGGTGAATCACAGCATCGGCAATATGGGCGCAGAAACCCGTATCGATTTGATGCACCTCCTCGTAGCCCGAGCTAATCAGCATGGAAATGGGCTTGTCGCGGCTCAGTAGATGATGCCCCTGCATGATGCTGTCGATTCCGCCACTGATCGCGGGATCGAATCTCTGGATTTGTTCGAGCTTTGCCCAAACATCAGCATCACCGGCGTTCAGCACTACCTTGGTTGCCATCCTGAATCGCTCAGTTGTTGTGACAATCTCATTATCAACCGACCGGGGCAGGATGCCTATCCTTATCGATTCGCGTTCTCGGTGGTGCCCTGCGGAGCGCACAATGGGGCGCAAACGTTGGTGCCAGCAGCCTTAGACTCGGTTGCCTCACTTGGGGTAAATCGGATTGACTGCCGATTGGGAAGAGCCTCGAGGCCCAGCCACACCTAGATCATCGCCAAAATAACGTTACGATTTCATCATTCTGGAATGTCTTAATTACCAGGCGACCTCTCATGGGGTCTAGAGTCGGCACATAGCAGACATGCTCCGAAGGGGCGGGATGAATCAGCGCATGCGTACGTCGCCGCAGTTGCAGCATCTGGTTCGCGAACATCGACGCGGCGGCAGCCTTGCCCAACCGTTCTACCTCGACAAGGAACTGTTCGAGCTCGAAGTCGAGCGATTTTTGGGCGCTCATTGGCTGCTGGCGGGACATGTTGGAGAGATCCCTGAGCACGGCGACTATTTCGTCGTAGAGGCGTTGGGTGCCTCGGTCATCGTGGTGCGCGGCGCGAAAGGCGAGGTCCACGCGCTGCACAACGTGTGCCGACACCGCGGATCGAGGATCTGCGAGGACGCGGCGGGGCGGACCGCGCTGCTTCGCTGCCGCTATCACGGATGGACCTACCGCCTCGACGGTGAGCTTGCGGCCTGGCGTCATATGCCGGAGGCCTTGAACAAAGCTGATTTCGGTTTGCGCCGCTGCGGCGTCACTATATTCGAGGGCCTGATTCTGATCAGCCTCAACCCAGCGGAAGCACCCGATCCGTCGGCATTGCTTCAGCACGTGCAGCCGTATTGGGCGCGCTACGAACTCGCGACGTGCAAAGTCGCGGCCACCCGCGTGTACGCCATCCAGGCAAACTGGAAGCTCGCCATCGAGAACAATCTCGAGTGCTATCACTGCCTTGCCAGCCACCCGGAATACACCGCCGTCAACGCCTTCGTGCGTGCCGATGAAAAAATCGCCGATGCACCGGAGGCCTTTGCCTCATACCAGAAATCGTGGCAACTGAAAATGCAGGCCGCGAATATCCGCACGGGCCGCAGCGAAATTATCGCAACGGACGGACAGCCAGCCCGAGCGGGTACTTGGCCTTTGGCGCCGGGTCAACTCACTGCCTCTCGGGATGGCAAGGGCGTTGCGCCGCTGCTCGGCCGAATTGCGGCACACGACGAGAGCGTGACGACGGGATGCATCGGATTTCTTTCCTATGTGGGCGCCATGTGCGATTACGCCGTCGCGGTGACCTACATTCCGCAGAGCGCGACCACAACTCAGGCCGTCTTGCGCTGGCTGGTGCGCGGCGATGCTGTCGAGGGACGCGATTACAAGATCACGGATCTATGTTGGCTGTGGGATGAAACCACCAAGCAAGACAAAAGCATCATCGAACTGAACGCCGCGGGTGTCGCCTCCCGCGGCTATGTGCCGGGGCCCTATTCTCAGTTGGAGGGCATGACGGCAGATTTCATCGATCGGTATCTCGTGCTCATGACCGATACCGCATGACGGCGCCGGCATCTTCCTCGTATGCGGCCTACGTGGTGCTCCTGTTGTTTCTCGCGAACGTCGCGAACTACGGACAGCGCATGATCGTGTCGATTCTTCTGCCCGCCATTCAAGCCGACATGGCCCTCACTGATGCACAGCTCGGCGTCATGATGGGCGGGGGATTCGCACTCTTTTATGCGCTCGCCGGTGTGCCGCTCGCCCGTTTTGCGGACCGCCATGGCCGCGTCAGATGGCTGTCAATCGCCATCTTTTTCTGGAGCACCGCCACCGGACTGTTCGGACTGACGCGCAGCTTTCTGCAAATGCTCGCGGCCCGCATTGCACTCGGCGTCGGCGAATCGGTTTGTATCCCCACCTCGCATTCCCTGCTCACCGACTATGTTTCCGCCGAGAAGCGGCCGTTTGCCTTGGGACTGCATTCCACCGGCGCGGTGCTGGGGGCGACCCTGTCGTTGATTCTTGGCGGTTATCTGGAAATGCGCGTCGGCTGGCGACACGCCATGAGCTACTTCGCCCTGTCGGGGTGCGCGCTGGCAGCGCTGATGTTCGCGACGTTACGCGAACCCGTGCGGCGCGGCGCCCTGGTCAATGCGGGTGCGGCGCCGGTGGCGTTGCGCGAGGTGGTGGCGCACCTGTTGTCCCTCAGGTCCTATGTCCTGATCGTCATCGCCGTGTGCTTTGGCATGCTGGTCGAGTTCGGTCTGAACCAATGGCTACCTTCCTACTATGTCCGCCAATTCTCACTGTCCGTCTCGGAAGTGGGATTTCGCTACGGCATGACGGTGGCATTGGGTGGGATACCGGGCAGCATCTTGGGCGGACTGCTCGCCACCTACCTTACGCGCCGCGACATTCGCTGGCTGGTGTGGTTTCCCGCCGCCATGTACGTGATCGCATTGCCGCTGGGACTGTCGATGCTTCTGGCGCACTCGGCGAACGCCGCCTTGGCGCTGAACGGCGCCTACGCCTTCGCGATCTTTACCACCAATGGTGCGCTTTGGGCGGCCTGCTTCCTTCACGTGCCCACGTTGATGCGCGCCACGACGAGTGCAATCACCTTGCTGGTCGCCGGCGTGACCGGCTTGGCGTTAGGGCCGGCGTTGGTCGGTGGCATCAGCGGCGCCTTAACCGCACACGGGGGCGGTCATGCGCTGCAGAATTCCCTCGTCATCGTGGAGCTCCTGGCGGTGGGCGTGATTGTGCCGTTGCTGGTGGCCGCACCCCACCTGCGGCGCGAGCACGAAAACCGCGTTCGTGCGGAGGTGCCTAGCCGCATTCCATCACCGTCCCTTGATCGTCCCCTGAAGGAGTGGCTATGACACGTAGGCGTACGCCGCGCTCACTCGGCATGAGCTGCGCCATATCGCGTCGAGACTTCGTCAACGGGGTGTTGATGGGATCAGGCGCGGCACTGCTCTCGGCCAAATCCCCAGCCGCGGCGGGCGCAAATCTCGCGATGAACTATGCGCCCTCCGGCTCACCGTGGACCGGCTATGGCGGCGTCGGTGATTACCGCTGGTCCAACGGGAACACGGAAGCGGTGCGCGATGCGGCGCACGGTATTCGGGATCGCCTGTACCCCGAGGCCGATCTCCCCATCGAGGAGAGCCATGATCTGGTGGTGATCGGCGGGGGCTTCTCCGGCACCACGGCCGCCTACGAATTCAGCAAACATCGCAAGCCCGGACAGACCTGCCTGGTGCTGGAGAACCATCCCGTCTTCGGCGGTGAGGCGAAGCAGAACGAGTTCGACGTGGACGGGCACCGCCTGGTTGCACCGCAAGGCTCCAACGGCGCGCTCGCGGTCAAAGAGAACGATCACATCACTGGACGCTACGAGACCTACGCCGAAATCTACCGCGAGCTCGGCATGCCCTCGCACTACGAGCTTGAACCCCTGGCCGGCGGTGCTGAGAAGTACAACCTGCCCAATGATCATTTCGATCCCATGATCTTGGAGAAGCAGTTTGCCACCGGGTACTACTTCAAAGGAAACGGGTGGGCCAAGAACCCGATCGCTGCCGGCTTTGCCAATACACCGTGGCCCAGCGCGGTTCAAAAGGAACTCGATGACTTCGCGAACAACCGGCGCGATGCGGTGTCGTCGCAGGCGGATGCGGATCGGTGGCTCGATTCGATCACCTACTACGAGCTTCTGGACAAGCTTGGCTACGGCATGGAGGTCAAGCGCTACATTGATCCGTTGCTCGGTGTCGGCAACTTCGGTGTCTGCGGCAATGCCGTGTCCGCGTACGCCGCCAAGCGCCTGACTTTGCCGGGCACGATCCCGAGCAATGCCCAAAATCGCTTCGCTGACGTGTCGGTGGTGTCTTTCCCCGGCGGCAACGCCGCGATCTTGCGCAAGATGTGGGCGCGTATGCTACCCGAGGCCATCAGCGGCGATGGCTCACTGGCCGACACTGCCCAAGGTAGCATCAACTTCGACGCGCTCGATCGAGCCGGCGCACCGCTGCGCCTCCGCCTGGAGTCGACGGCGGTGCACATTCGCCACGAAGGGGACCCGGCCGGCGCGGGCTCGGTGCGGGTGATGTACGCACAGCACGGCAAGCTGCATTGCATCCGAGCCAAAGCGGTGGTGATGGGCTCGGGCGGCTGGGTCAATCGCCATGTGGTCGGCGACCTGTCGGCGCCCCACGCGGCGGCCTATGGCCAATTTCGGTATGGCCCCGTGTTGACCGCCAACGTGGCCGTACGTCACTGGCGCTATTTCGACAAGCTGGGTTTCACCGCGGCGCGCTGGTTCACGGGGCTCGGATGGCATGTGTGCGTGCGCCGCAATGTGGCCTGGCGTAAGGACGCGCCGCCGCTGACGCCGAACAGTCCCATCGTGCTCACTTTCTATATTCCGCTGCTGCACCCGGAAGTCGACCCGGCCGTGCAGGGTATGGCGGGGCGGGCGCAACTGCTGTCGACCTCCTACGTCGAGTTCGAACGCCAGATTCGCGAGCAACTCTCCGAGATGTTCGCTGCGGCGGGATTCGATGCACGGCGCGACATTGCGGGCATCGTCTTGAACCGCTGGGGCCATGCTTATTTTGCGCCGGCCCCGGGTTTCTTCTTCGGCTCGGAAAGTTCGCCCGCGCCGCATGAGGTCATTCGAAAGCCGCATGGTCGGATTGTGTTCGCGCACTCGGAGCTGCAGGGCAACATGAACATGGCGCACGCCATACTGGAAGGCACGCGCGGGGCGCGGCAGGCGATGGAGATGTTATGAAATCACACCATGTAAATTGGGGTACTGCCGCATGCTGCGCATTGCTGCTCGCGAGCGGAGCGCTGCCGTTGTTCGCGGCCGAGGAGGCGCTCGATGAAATTGTAGTGACCGCGCAGCGCCGTGCCGAACGGCTGCAAGATGTACCGGCGGCCATCACGGCGTTGAGCGGCGATTCGCTCAATGAATTGCATCTGCAAGGAAATGCGGATCTTGCCAGCCAGGTGCCGAGCCTCTCCTTCGCAGTGCTAGGGCCGGGTGAATCTACTTTGGCGATTCGCGGCTTGGGTACGTCTTACGGACTGGCCCCGGCAGTGTCCTACTACGTGAATGAAACGCCGATCGACATCCGCACCGACGGGTATGCCGGCGCGCCTGATATCGATTTCTTTGATCTCGCGCGCATCGAGGTTCTCCGAGGACCCCAAGGCACCTTGTACGGGTCGAGCTCGATGGGCGGCGCGCTGCGGGTATTGACGGCGCAGCCCGATCCAAATGCGTTTGCCGTGAATGCTGAGTTCGGCGGCTCGAGTGTAGAGGGGGGTGGCGCCGGGTATCTTGCGAAGTCAGCCGTCAATCTGCCGCTCGCTTCCGATGCTGCCGTCCGCGTGGTGGGTACCTATGAACATGTGCCGGGATACATCAACCGGGTGACACCGGGCGACTACAATGTGGCGCACCCCAACGACCCGGTGGTACAGCGTCGCATCAATGACGCGGATTTGAAGGGCGGTCGCATCCTTGGGGTGTGGAAACCCCTCGATGCGTTAACGATCAGTCCGAGCGTGATGATTTCCGAGGTCAACGCGGCGAGCAACTCTGAGTACTTTAGCAACCTGCCGCGATACAGCGTGGCAGGCTACTATCCGACGCCGCAAAACAGTCGCCTCGTCGTGGGGAACTTGTCGATAACCTATGACGCAGGCTTTGCGAACTTACTATCCTCAACGTCCGCAATATCGCGGAACGTCGAGACGCTCGGCGACTTTAGTTTGTTTTTCGCCAATTTCGCCCCGGTATTTGGGTTGACCTACCCGCCGAATACCCCGGGCACAGACTTCGACACATCACACAATGCCGGCTTCGTCCAGGAGTTTCGTCTCACCTCCCCCGCGGATCAGCGTCTGCGCTGGGTCGCAGGCGCCTACTATAGCCGGTACCGGCAGCATTCCACGGAGTTCACGAATAGTGCTGACTTCGCGACTGCGGTGGGCCAGACCAGCGGCCCGAATCTGTATAGCTTCGATCAAACGGTTATTGATCAGCAGGCTGCGGTTTTTGCCGATCTGACTTTCAAGCTGTGGCCGCAGCTGGAACTTACCGTCGGCGAGCGCTATTACGAGTTGCACGACAGTCTCGAGAATGTGCAATCGGGTCTTCTGGCAGCGCCGAGCCAACCCCTGGTGCATGCCAAAGCCAGTGGCAGCAGTCCTCGATCGGTCCTGACCTATCATCCGACATCCGATGCAACGCTGTACGCGACCGCGGCCCGCGGCTATCGGCCGGGCGGACCCAATGTAGGGCTACCGGCCGGGGTCGGCTGCACTTTGAACAACGCCTATTCGCCCTTGTACCAGCCCGACTCTGTATGGAACTACGAACTCGGCGCGAAGACCGAGTTTCTGCAGCGCCGCCTATCGGTGGATGTCGCCGTGTATCGGATCGACTGGAAGAACGTACAACAGGCCGTGACCGACCCGGGCTGCGGGTATCTGTTTGTCGCCAATGTGGGGTCCGCGCGCAGCAAGGGAGTCGAGGCGGAGATCAACTTCAAGGCCACCGGGAACTTGTTGTTCACGCTGAGCGGTATCTATACGAATGCGCGATACGAATCTATTGACGGACCGTTTCAGGGCGCGAGTGCGGTACAAGCAGGGGATGCGGTGCCGGACATACCACGGCAGAAACTGAATATCGGCGGCGAATATACCAAGCCGGTGGGGGCTTTCATCGGCTATGCGCATGTTGACTGGGCACATCAGGGATCGGTACCCACGGGCTTTACCTATAAAGACGTGCGCCCGGCCTATAACGCCCTCGAGGCCATCTTCGGACTGCGGCGCGGCGCCTACGATATCTCCCTGTACGGGCACAATCTCACCAATTCGAACGGAATTGTCAGCATTCAGCAGAGCAACGTGTACAGCTACGGCAGCGTGTTCAAGTCCGAGATCACTACACCGCCGCGAACGATTGGCGTCGACCTGAAGATGCATTTCTAAAATGCATTCTGAGACGTGGCAGAAGCGATGGAATTCGACTGCCGCTTGGCGTAAACGCGAATGCCGTGCGCTCAGCGGCGGCGCGATGAATGTGAAGCGGTTTGATACCCTCGCGCGCCTCTTCTATGTGAACGCCTTATTTATCGTGGGCACTTTGGGAACGCTCATTGCTCCGGCTCTGCTGGATTCTTGGGCCAAGCTTCAATGGAGTCAAAGCCAATTAGGATTAGTTGCTGCATTGGAACTTGCGACACTCGCTGCAGGATCCTTGTCAGGCTTATATTGGCAGCGTCGTTGGTCTTGGCGTCAGGTCGCCTTGGGATCACTGCTGCTGGGTATCTTGGCCAATGTGGCGTGCGTGGTCCGGGAGGACTTTGTCAGCGTGTGCACCGCGCGCAGCGCCGCCGGTCTGTCGGCCGGCTTCTTGTGCGCGATCTATTCCGCATTCCTTGCCAATACCAAGTCCCCGGGAAAGGTGATCGCGGTCACGACCTTTATTCAAATTGGCATTGAGGCGCTGTTCGTGTTTTGCGCGAGCTCGGTGTTCCGATGGTTAGGCTCTACGGGCCTATTCCTCTTAATGATCGCGTTATCGGTGCTGCTTGTTCCGTTGCTCGTCGTCCTCCCGCGTGGCTGGCCGCATCGCGACGCCATCTCCACAGACCCCCAAGCCGCGCCACATCAACCGTTGATTGGCTTTTTGCTGCTGCTGGCCTTCATTCCATTCATCATGGTGCAAACGGGCGTGTATACGTTCTTGGGTGAGTTCGGACGGCTAGTGGCGAATCTTTCTCCTGAGCAGACCCTGCGCTCCGTCGGCATCGCGGTCGTCTTTAGTTCCCTCGGTTCAGTTGGCGCCTATCTTTTGAATGATAGAGCGGGATTTTTGCTGCCGATTGGCATCGCGATCCTAATGACCGGAGGAATGATGTTTGCCATGATCTTCGTATCTCGCTCGGCCGCGTTGTTTCTCTTCAACATCTCCCTGTTGCAGATCGCGTGGGTCTTTCTGGGATGCTATTTGTACTCAGCGCTCATTCACTTCAACAATCTCTTGGTGCCCGCTGCAACGTCGCTATCCTCGTTCGGCTCAGCGTTCGGCGCCAGTGCCGTGGGCCTTGTGCTCGAGCATGGTGGCTTAACAGGAACCCTCATTCTAACGACGGGAGCGCTGAGTCTCACGGCGTTGTTGACCCTACCTTTCTTATCGCGACCTCGCCATCCGGAAGGCGCCGGAGCGCCCGCGCAGAGCAACTAAGATGACGATTTCTTACGAACTTGCGGAATATTTGAGTTTAAGAAAGGCCATCCGGGCGCCGGTCGGAGAAGTCTGGCCCGTCTTTTTGGACATGAACCGGTGGTATACGGACTATCACTGGGATTGGATTTCCGGTCCTTCATATGCAGGCATCGGTCTACGAGAAGGGCAAGTCCTTAAGGCGACGCCCCTGTATGGAATTGGCTTGCAAGATCCCACGCTCTTCTACTATCAGGAGCAGGTAAAGGTAACGACCGAGACAGAGATAGTGGTGAAACTGACCGCCAATGACCCTAAATCCATGACCGCAGACTACGGCAGGGAGGTGCACGATATGGTCGCGTTCTATCATTGGGACTTTATCGGTGAACGGGATTCAACAATCATCGGCATTCGTTCCTACTCGAATTTGAGAACCGACAGGCGCCCCAGTGAATCCGTATTGGCTGACCTGGTTGTTGCCTTCCATCGATCCTGGAATAAGTCTCTTGCCAATCTCGAGGGAATTGTCTGCGGTTCATCTGCGGGGCAGGTGACTCGCTAATGCCTCCTCGATACACAGGCGAAAAATTGCGCGCGACAGAGGGGTTTATCGATGACGGTGGCGTACGCATCTACCACAAGACGCTCGGTAGTGGTGTGCCGCTGCTGCTTTTGCATGGAGGTCCGGGCGCGGATCACTCGGATTTCCTCCCCGCGCTGAAGCCCTTGGCGAAGCGCTGCCAATTGATACTGATCGATGAACGAGGCTCCGGCCGATCAGAAAGGCTGGCGGACCCCAAGGGCTACACGCTCGATCACATGGTGAAGGACATCGAGCGGGTGCGAAGGCACTTTGGATTCCCGCGGCTCGTGGTGTTGGGACACTCGTTCGGCGGCATATTGGCGCAGGCCTATGCCGTGCGTCATCCGCAACGCATCCTGGGCCTGGTGCTCGCCGGCACCGGCTCGAGAGCACGCTGCATTGATCGGGACTTTCGCGGTATCCGCAACCGCCTCCCCGCATCGCTGCGAGCGCGACTCGCACGCCACGAAAAGGCCGGCATTTTCCAGCCCGATGGGGCTTACACGAAGGATTATGCGGCGGCCTCGGCACGGGCGCTCGCCCCTTACATGTACGCAGTAACACCGCCCAAGCGATTCAAGCATCCACCGCCGCTGGGGATGGAAGTCTTGCGAGAAATGTGGGTGCGACGCTCGGACTTTCGCATCGACGGCAATTTGAAGGGCTTCGATTTCACTCATTCGCTGGCGCGCGTCAAGGCGCCGGCCTTGGTCGTGATCGGCGATCGCGACATAGTGTCAACAGAGACCGCCGACGTCACCCGGGCATCCCTGTCGCGGGCCACCTTGGTCGTCATGGCGGAGTGCGCGCACATGATGTACATCGATCAAACGGCTCGATTCAATGGACTAATGGAGGCGTTTTTGGAGTTGTGCACTGCGCGCCGAGGGCGCGAATTATGAGCCCCGGGTCCTCCTTGTGCTTCACGGTCGACGAGTATCGGGATCGTTGGTGCAGGGTTCATAAGGCCATGGCCGACCGCGGCCATGACACTCTCATTGTCTGGCAGCGCGGCGCGGGGACTTTCGATCGGGTCGGGGATGTTTATTGGCTCACGAATTTCGTGATGAACGGCTCGGGCCAGGATCAAGCCAGCGATGAAATTGGAGCTCCTTATACATTTTGCGCCGTGCTGATGCGCCGCGGCCGGGAGCCGGAACTTCACGTGGGATTGCCAACGAGGGATCTGGAATTGTCGCGGGTGGTGTGCGGCAAGACGGTGAGTCATCCTGAGAACTTGATGACGGGACTGGCGGCCTATTTCCAGGCACAGGGTATCGAGGGCCGCATCGCGGTGGTGGGCGATGATGTACTACCGGGAATGTACGATCGGCTCCTGCGGCGCCATACACCCCAAATCGAATGGCACAGTGATGAGACTCTGCTGCTGGACCCGCAGACAATTAAAAGTCAGAGAGAACTCGAGGCGTATCGCACGGCCGGTGAGCTGGTCACCCGAGCGCTCACCGCGGCCTGTGAGTCTCTGCTCACCGGTCGATCGAGTGCCGAAGCGGCCTCGGCGGCAGCCGCCATTCTGATGCGTGCCGGCGGCGGGTTCCATCGGATCGACATTCATCACGGCGCAGACACCGAACATCGTGTGATCAGCGCGGACTTGTACGGCTACCACACCACTCCGCCGGTAGCAGGGGAGGTCGTACGCGCTTGGATCATGGGCCCCATTTTCCAAGGCTACTGGATGGACCCTGGTCGCTCGCTGATCTGCGGCAATCAACCCACGGCGGAGCAGCGTGCCTTGCTGGAAGGCGCTGTCGAAGTGGTGGATGCGGTCGTTTCGGCCATGCGGCCCGGAGTGACACCCCGCCAGTTGGGTATTCTCGGCGGCGCGATGGCCCGCAAGCACGGCTACTTTGACCATGCGCAATTGAAGGTGCCGTTGCTGGGGCATGGCCTCGGCACGAATTTCATACCCTATGTGATTCCGATCGGTGAAGGGGAGGCTGACCTAAGCGGCGCCCTGCACTACGATGCGCCGCTCAAAGCCGGTATGGTGATGGCGGCGGAGATATTCCTCACGCATCCGGGTGTCGGCACCGCCGGCTTTGAGAAAAACCTCATCGTGACGGAGAGCGGCCCGGAGCTTCTCGACCGCACGCCGATGCTGTTCTGGTGAACACGCTCTCGCCATACAGCCCGCGCTTCGATTCGCTGCCGCGCCTCGCTTATGTGAATGCGCTATTCATCATCGGGACGCTCGGCACACTCATTACCCCGGCGATGCTCGAAGGCTGGACCCACTTGCGCTGGACCCCCACTCAGCTCGGTGGGGTTGCGGCGATTGAACTGGCCGGTCTTGCGGCAGGTTCGCTATCCGGCTTGTACTGGCAAACACGTTGGCGCTGGCGCCGAGTGGCATTGCCTTCTCTCATAGTGGCCATCGCCGGCAATGCAGCGTGCATGGTCGTGAAGGACTACACCGGCGTGTGCGTGCTGCGCGCTCTGGTGGGCGTGTCAGGCGGCCTGTTGACGGCCCTGTACTCGGCAGTACTCGCCAACTCGAGATCACCGGGACGCATCATTGCCGTCACCACGTTCATTCAGATCGGTGTCGAGGCGGCTTTCATGTTCTCCACCACCTCGGTGTTCGAGCGTCTGGGCAGTTCGGGTCTGTTCATCTTGATGGCCGCGTTGTTTGCGGCGCTGCTTCCCTTCTTGTCCTTGTTGCCAACGGCGTGGCCCAGCGCGTCGGCTGCTACGCGGGAGAGGCTAGGGAAGCCCGGATCGCGGCGCGCCTACCCCTTGCTCTTCTCCTTCATCCCTTTCATTGTGGTGCAGACGGGGGTTTATACCTTTCTCGGTGAATTCGGTCGCGTGGCGGCCAATCTGTCCGTCGAGGTGACTTTGCGCGCCATCGGCATCTCGGTGGTATTCAGTTCCTTGGGCTCCGTGGCGGCCTACGCGCTCAACGATCGTATCGGCCTGCGGCTCCCGATCAGCGGCGCCATCCTGTTGATGACCGCGATGCTGCTCGGAATGATTTTGGGCTCCCGTTCGGCGGCATTGTTCGTGTTCTATATCTCCTTGCTGCAAATCGCCTGGATCTTCCTGAACTGCTATCTCTATTCGGCGCTAATCGACGCCAATAACCTGCTGGTGCCCGCCGCCACCCCGTTTTCCACTGTGGGCTCGGTCATCGGCGCCAGCGCCATGGGATATGTGCTCGACCACGGCGGCATGATGAGCGCGCTGGCGTTGACCATGGGATCGATGCTGCTGACGGCGCTCCTCACTTTGCCCTTCCTGCGCTCACCTGCGGTCGGTGTTCCGCAAGCAGTGGCCGCGCCTTGACACCATTCACCGTGTGCGACGATTCAAGGAGTCAGTCCATGTCCGTTTCTGCTCGATGGCCTCGATTCGGTGATCACCGCCGGTCATGCCGTGCTGACCAAACGCCGCGATATTACCGTGGACCTCTTGCGCATAACTCACTCCGTGGCGGGTGATGCGGTATCTCACTTTGCAAGACTCTGCGCGTATTCGCGTGATCCTGCAGAGTCACCGCGCGTAGCAACGGCGCTTTTGTTGTGGCAGCAAGGCTCGACGGGATGGCGCTGTCACGCGGAATTGATCCTGATCCAGGATATGGGAGCGGTGGTGGGGTTTCGCACCACGCAGAGCGCAACATCAAACCACCTGCAGACGGCCGGGAGCTAGGCGTAAAAATTTACTTATTTTTCTTATAGTTACGAGTCGATCTGCTTCGAAGAGAGTACAGTCATCGAACTATGATCGATACGCGCCGCGAAGCTGCAAGGGCCCGCTGAAGATGGGGCCGAAGGACCATGGAGTAGAACAGCGCGCACCCGTCGAGTTTTTGCGCCGCATGCTGGCCACCATCGAAGCCGGCACAGTTGAGCTTCCCGCCTTTCCGCAAGTTGTCATCCAGGTGCAGGAGGTTCTGAAGAATCCGAACTATACGGTCCAGATGATTGCACGCCCGATTTCCGCCGATCCGACTCTCGCCAACCGGCTGCTCAATATGGCTAACTCGGCCGCATTCAACGCAACGGGCAGGGTGATCATTGACCTGAGTGTCGCACTGACGCGCCTCGGTGCTCAGAAGGTTTACAGCGTCGTCCTGGCGCATGCGATTCAGGATGTTCGGCGACTTGAATTACTTCAATCGATCGCGAGGCCGCTCGAGGAGTTATGGTCCGAGAGTGTGGCAGTTGCTCATTTCTGTGGCGCGGTGGTCAAACGCTTGAAGCTTGCCATGCCCGATGCGTTCGCTGCGGGTCTGCTGCATCGCGTGGGCCATCTCTACATTCTTGTGCAATTGGCGAGGCAAGAGGCGTCGCAACCGGGTGTCACTCTAAGTAAGGGTCTTGTGGACGAATGGCATCCCACGATTGCCAAAGCGGTGCTGAAGAATTGGCACGTCAACGATGCGGTTTGCGAAGCGGTGGGCATGCAGACAGATGTCCTTGCGGTGCGGTCGGGACCTCTAACACTGACTGACGTTCTGGTCGCCGGCATGCGGCTGGCGAATAGAATGATGAACAGTGGCGATACCAGCAGTTTGAGCTCGGGCGGTGTCTTGGCGCGGCTCAACCTGTCAATTGAGGAATGTCGCGGCTTGATTGGCGAGGCGGAAGCAGAAGTAAGGGCGCTTGCGCGTGCCTTGCACTCATAG
>Ga0073928_10002959_pt1 | contig 27814 bp, 33 predicted proteins | sample PaiPotPPA55metaG_FD_76969 | JGI IMG/M metagenome (GOLD analysis project Ga0073928, IMG submission 76969) | Iron sulfur acid spring bacterial and archeal communities from Banff, Canada, to study Microbial Dark Matter (Phase II) - Paint Pots PPA... ...
GAAGTTCTTGAACGCGGCCTGGCAGACGACCAGGTCGAAGGACTCCGCCGCGAATGGCATGACCGCTGCGTCGCCCTGGCGGAAGTCGACGCTGACCTGGGCCGCCCGAGCGTTCTCGCTCGCGATCTCCACGAACGTATGGCTGATGTCGAGCCCTGTGACATGAAAATGGCCGAGTCGGGCAATCTCGATCGCAAGGTGCCCGGGGCCGGGCGCGACCTCGAGCACGCCGGAGCCGGCCGGCAGGCCGCTCGCGAGCCGGGAGGCCTCCCTCCGGTAAGCCTCGATCTGGCTCTTCGAGCTGCGCAACCTCGCGTACCAGCGCGCCACCGCTCCCTCCATCTCCGGGCCCTTGAATCTCCAACGTCTCGTTTCTGTCATCTGCATCGCCAACCTCCACCATAGAATGCTGTCCCTAACGGCGTTAGGGCTTGTCGGTGGATACAATACCCCTAACAGTGTTAGGATTGCAAGTGATGACCGGCAAAGACGAAGAGGGCCAGCGTGGCCTGACCAGGCAAGGACTGGTGGCCGCCGCCCTCCAGCTGGTCCAGCAAGAAGGGCTGGAGGCTCTATCCATGCGAGCGCTGGCGGAGGCGCTGGGGGTGAAGGCCTCGTCGCTCTACTGGCACGTTCGGGACCGCCGCGAGCTCCTGGAGCTGCTCGCCGAGTCGATCCTCGCGACCGTTAGAAGGACGAATGCTCGCGCTGGTTGGCGGCCCGCTGTCATCGATTTGAGCGCTGCTCTCGGGGACCGCGTCCTCGCCCAGAAGGACGCCGCTCGCATCCTCCTCGAGGTTCCCGACGCGTTGGATGGCAGCCGCGTGTTCGACGACCTGAAGGCGCGGCTGGAAACCTCCGGGCTCCGGGACGCCGAAGCGGCGGAGGTGGCCCGGCTTGTGATGCTCCACGTGATCACCGCTCGCGCACCGGTAGACCACCCGCTGGTCGCGGCCGGAGCGCCCGCGAAGGTCGCGATCGACTCGGGATCCCGGGGCGTTCTCCTTCGCGACGGCACCGGAATGCAGACGCTTTTCCGGGTCGCCCACGACAGGACCTCCGCCGCTCCCGCCGTCGTCAGGGGCGAGACCGTCATCGTCAGGCGCCTGCGCGGCGTCGGCGTAGGCGAGATCGAGCTCAATCCCCGCCACCCCTGGCGCTTTCAGATCCAGGGGGCGACGTGGAACACGGTGCTCGACGTCGGGGCCATCGACGTGCGCGAGATCAAGCTGGACAGCGGCGCGGCTAAGGTCGAGTGCTTCCTGCCCAAGCCGCGCGGTGTTGTGCCGATCATCGTCTCTGGTGGGGTGGTCGGGCTGAACCTGCACCGACCGCCCGGCGTGGCGGTGGTCGCGGACATCAGCCCGGGCGTGCTGCGCGTGAGGCTCGATGGGTTCTCAGCCAGAGCGGTGGTGTCCGACTTGCATTGGGAGAGCGAGGGTGCAGCCGCTTCTTTCGATCGTTACGAGCTGGTGATCCAGGGTGGCGCGCTCCAGGTGAGCCTCGACGAGCGCGAGGGGAAAGAGCCGCAGATGCAGGCCGACCCGACGCCGGAGCCACGGCCCTACGGCAAGTCCGCCGCGGTTCTCGACATCCTGCTCGACGGAGTTGAAGTCCGAGTCAAATCTCGACGCTGAGCCCGGTCGCTACTTCTCGACCGGCAGCCCTTTGGCCGACCAGTCGTTGAAGCCGCCGGCCATCGAGCTCACGTGCTTGAACCCTAGCCGCTGCAGAGTCTGCGCAGCCAGCAGCGAGCGCCCGCCCGCCGCGCAATGGATAACGACGTTCTTCTCGCGCGCCTCCGCCAATTCGGCTTTGTGGTTGGCATAGCCTGGGTCTGCGTACCACTCGAGCAATCCGCGGGGCGCGTGGAGCGCCCCTGGGATGTGGCCAGCCTCCCATTCGTTCGGTTCACGGACGTCCACGATGAGGTCGATCTCATGGCTGTCCAGCTTGGCCTTGGCCTCCTCAGCGCTGATTTCGGGAACTGACTTGCGAGCATCTTTCAGCAGGTCGGCGGGTGTCTCGGACATGGCCAGAGTCTAGATCTGGAGCGGCTCGCGCAACGTGCTGAAGGGCCGCCCCTTAACAGGCTGGGTTCACGAGCGCCCGGACTGCACCTAGCCTCGAGTCAAAACAGCGCAGGAGGTTGCACATGCCGTTTCTCGCCGCCACGCCCGATATCACGCCGATCACCGATTTGATCACCACCTGGACGCACATCGCCCAGGCGCTCGTCGCCTCGATCGGCGCCTTGGCCTTTATTTTCGCGTTCATCTGGAAAATTACGGCCGTCGAGTCTCACTCGGCGCTGGCGGCCAAGCAGTGGATCCAGCGGATCGTCGTGGGGACGATTGGTGTCGAGGTCGCGGGATCGCTCGTCGACATCCTCACGAAGTCGGTGCCACCCGCGGCCCACTGAGCTGTGGGCGCTATCGGCAGCCTTCCAGGCGACATCCAGGGGCTGATCGACGCCATTCAAAAGCTGACGGGGCTGCTGTGGCCGCTCCTTCATTTCAACCAGGTGGTGGTCGTCCTGCTCAACGACAGCCTCGGTTTGCTGCTCAGGTTCTGGTTCCAGTTTCTCTGGAAGACGACCGACTTTGGCCAGGGCGATGACTTCACCAAGAACGCAACGATCGTCTTGTATGAGCCTGCCGTGCAGCTGGTCGCGGACGGCCTGCTGACACTGGTGATCGCGTGGGCGTCCTACCGGATCATGTGGGGCCACGGCTTACGCAGCCAGTTCACGGCCAGGGTGATGCTGCCGCGACTGTTCATGGCCGCGGTTCTCATCAACTTCTCGCTGCCCATGCTCCAGGCGGTAGTCGACGCCAACAACACCCTCTGTGACGTGATCCAAAAGTTCGGAACCATCCCCGACAAAGACTCGTGGGTGGCGACCTTCAGCCTCAACCCCGCCGACGGTGTTGTGCAGATGATCACGACCGCCGTCCTGGCTCTCGGTTATGACGTGCTCGCCATCGCCTACTTGATTCGCTACACGATCCTCATCCTGCTCGCGATAACAGCCCCTCTCGCCGGCCTTCTGTTCGTGCTGCCGGAGACCAATCACCTCGCCAAGATGTGGCGGAAGCTGTTCGTCACCAACCTCTTCATGCAGCCGATCCAGCTCTTCGTGCTCGCCATTGGATTCGCACTCGAGCGTACGGGCACCACGCCGGTTCGCCACCTGTTCGCGCTGGCGGCGCTGCTCATCGTGTTCAAGGTGCCAGGCGCCATGGGCAGCGCTGAGAAGATTGCGCACAGGCTGGAGGAGACGCTGCACACAGGGCTGGGCCATGCCGAGCACGCGGTGGTGAGGGCCATATGAGCGTCCTCCTCCGCGTTCTCGCCGCCGGCCTTTCGGGCCTGATCGTGTGGAGCGCGGCCGCTTCCCGGGTGGTCGATCAGGCGCGACTACCTCTCGACGCCGTCGTCAAGGGCGCGACGGTCACCCAGGGCTTCGGCTGCACGACCGTTGAGCTGGAGCCGTTCGACCCGTTCTGTCCAAGCCGTCATGTGCACACCGGCATCGACCTGGCGGCGCCCGCCGGGAGCCCCATCTATGCCGCCACGGCCGGGCGCGTGCGCGTGGGCTACGACGAGCACGGCTGCGGTCTCTTCGTGTCGGTCACCGTCGACGACCACGTGCGCATCCTGTACTGCCACCTGCTGACGGCCCGCGCCGTGACCGGAACCATGGTGGAGCCCGGCGCGCCGATCGGAGAGGTGGGCTCGTCCGGGCTGTCGACCGGTCCGCACCTCCACTTCGAGATCCAGGTCGACGGCCGCTCAGTCGATCCCGCGCGGTGGCTGGAGTCGTCCGGCCCTTAACAAGCTGGGTTGGCGATTCGCCGGCTAAAACCTAGCCTCAAAGCACGGCATAACGATTTTCATGAAGGAGTTTTCGAAATGAACAAGGTTCTCCTGGTCGGTTACCTGGCGTCGGACCCGGAAGTCCGCGCATCGCAAAAGGGCACCTACGTGGCCACGATGCGCATTGCCACCAACACCTACGCCGGCAAGGCCGAGGACGGCACAGCCAAGGTGCTGACCGAGTTTCACAGCCTGGTCGCGTTTGGCAAGTCGGCCGAGTTCTCGGGCGCGAACCTGCACAAGGGGCGGCTTGTCTCAGTCGAAGGCAGCCTTCAGACGAGCTCGTGGGACGACGCGGCCACCGGGCAGAAACGCTGGAAGACGGAGGTCGTGGTGGACAGGTTCGCCTTCGTGGGCCCGAAACCCCAGGAGGCGGCAGCCTAGGACGAGCGAGCCCTGGGAGCATGTCAAGTAATGTTGTAATCGGATGGTCGACGAGATTCGAGCCTGGTTCGAGGCTCGCGCGCCCAAAACGTGGTTCGACGGGCCCCTCGAGGTCACCGCGGACGGCGACGAAATCCTCGTCATCGGCAACCTGCCGGACGTCGACCTCGCCAAGGGCACTGCCGCCCGCGCCCTGGCGGCGGCCCGCGCCGCCCGGATCGACCGCTTCCGCGAGGAGACCCGGGAGGACCGCGTCAAGCTCGCCCGGGAGGCCGAGCGTCACTTCCACAAGAAGGTTGGCTGGGGAGCCCGCTGCGGCGATCAGCTCAAGCTCTTCACGACCGCCAGCGTCCCGGTGATGACGCGGCTGCGGATGCCCGAGCGCCTGGTCCTGGACACCCTGGTCGCCGCCGGGGTCGCGCGCAGTCGCAGCGAGGCGCTCGCCTGGTGCGTGCGCCTGGTCGGGATGCACCAGGCGGACTGGATCAAGGGCCTCAGGGACGCCCTGGTAAAGGTGGACGAGGTACGAAGTAAGGGGCCCCTCAACTAGAACCCCGTCGGCTAACAAGCGAAAGGCAGTTTCCCCGTTGATACGCTTGTGGGCCCTCTGACGATGGAATCCGACCGAGACAACGTTGTGATCATGGGCGCCGGCCCCGCCGGCCTGACGGCCGCCTGGGAGCTCATGAAGCACCACGTACCGGTTGAGGTCCTGGAGAAGGACCCCAGGTATGTCGGAGGCCTTGCCCGCACCGTCGAGCACAAGGGCTACCGCTTCGACATTGGTGGCCACCGCTTCTTCTCGAAGAACGAGGAGATCGAAGACACCTGGACCGAGATCCTGGGCGACGAGCTCATTGCGCGCGGGCGCCTCTCGCGCATCTTCTACCGGGGTCGCTTCTTCGCCTACCCGCTGAAGGCCTTCAACGCCCTCTGGAACTTGGGCCCGATCGAGACGGTCAGGTGCCTCTCGAGCTACGCCTACGCGCGCTTGCGTCCGGTCCCCAACCCACGCAGCCTCGAGGACTGGGTCCGCAACCAGTTCGGCTGGCGCCTCTACTCGATCTTCTTCAAGACCTACACCGAAAAAGTGTGGGGCATCAGCACCAAGGAGCTGTCGGCGGACTGGGCGGCCCAGCGCATCAAGAGCCTCGACCTCTGGGTGGCGATTCGCGGCGCGCTGCTCCCAAGCCGGCGCCCGAGCAAGCGCGGCGAGATCGTGACCACGCTCATCGACAAGTTCCGCTATCCGCGGCTGGGCCCGGGCCAGATGTGGGAGCGGGCCGCCGCCGCGCTGGCGAAGTCCGGCCAGCCGGTCCTTCTCGGCCGCACTCTGCTTGGCATCGAGCACAGCGGCGGCCGCGTCCACTCCGTGATCACCCGAGACCAGGCGGGCGCCGTGGTGGAGCACAAGGGCTCCCAATTCATCTCCAGCATTCCGATGCGTGAGCTGGTCGGCTTGCTCGACCCGGCCGCTCCCGACGACGTGCGCCAGGCCGCGAATGCCCTGGCCTACCGCGACTTCATCACGGTCGCGCTGATGATCGATCAGGCGGATGTGTTCCCGGACAACTGGATCTACATCCACGACCCGAGCGTCAAGGTCGGGCGGATCCAGAACTTCAAGAACTGGAGTCCCGACATGGTGCCGGACCAGTCGAAGACGTGCCTCGGACTCGAATATTTCTGCTTCGAGGGCGACGGCTTGTGGACGATGGCCGACAAGGATCTCGTCGACCTGGCCGCTGATGAGCTTTCCCGCCTGGGCATCGGCTCACGCGACAAGGTCTTCGACGGAGTCGTGGTCCGGCAGCAGAAGGCTTATCCGGTTTACGACGACGTTTACCAGGACCGCGTCGCCGTCATCCGCGACTACGTGGGTGCCAAGCTGCCGAACCTGCACCTCGTCGGGCGCAACGGCATGCATAAGTACAACAACCAGGACCACTCGATGATGACGGCCCTCCTGGTCGCCAGGAAGATCGCCACCGGGTCGAGCCTCGACCCGTGGAAAGTCAACGCCGACGCCGTCTACCACGAAGACGTGCGGGTCGGCGAGCAGGACATCTCGGGCCGCCAGGTGCCGGGGCGCCTGGCCGAGGTCAAACGCTAGCTCTTAGACGACTCGCTCCCGTGTGAAGTTGGCGGCGACGAACGCGGCAACTGCGAGCACGGTGAAAAGAATCAGGTGCGTGTAGTGGTGCGCTGAGTGTGGGTCGGACACAAAGATCTGGAGCACGCCGAATGCGTAGAGAACGCCGATCACCAGGAAAACTACCCCCAGTACAGCCAGGCCGAGCGAAAGCGAGTTTGATTTCACAAATTCAACGTTAGCAAAGCGAGGCTGACCAGGCCGGCGGCGATGCAGTACCAGCCGTACGGATCAAGCCGCCCCGAGCGGAAATAGCGCAGCAGGAAGCGCGCGCTCACGTACGCGGCGACGCCGGCGAGCACGGCGCTCAGCAGGTATTCGCTCACGGGCACGCCGCTCGAGAAGAGCAGCGGCACCTCAACCAGGCCCGCCCCGAGAATGACCGGGGTCGCGAGCAGGAACGAGAATCGGGCCGCCTCCTCGTGGCGCAGGCCTGCCAGCAAGCCGCCGCCGATCGTGACGCCCGATCGCGAGATGCCGGGCAGGAACGCGAGGGCCTGGCAGGCACCAACGATGGCCGCGGCCCGAAAGCTGATCTGGGCCGCGTCGGCGAAGCGCTCCTCCTGCTCTTCGCGCGACGTGCCCTGAAGCACGGCCTTGCGCTCGGCGCGGCGCCTCATCACCTCGAAGCCCAGCATCAGCAGGCCGTTGAGCACCAGGAAACCCGCCGCCTCGTAAGGGCTGGCGAACAGAGACTTGATTCGGTTCTCGAGGAAGACGCCGAGCACGGCCGCCGGCAGGGTCCCGACCATCAGCAGCATCGAAAGCCGCTCGGTGGGAGTCGAGATGCTGCCACGGATCGCGGCTCTGACGAACCCGATCACGATGTCGACCCACTGCCTCCGGTAGAGCACCAGGAGCGCGCCCGCCGTGCCCAGGTGCAGCAGCACGAGGAAGGGTACGAACGAGCGGTCGGACTGCTTGAAGCTCCAGTGCAGCAGGCTTGGCACGAGCACAGCGTGCCCAAGCGATGAGACCGGGAACAGCTCGGTCGCGCCCTGGAGCAGGCCCATGAACAACGCCTGCCAGAACGACATCACAGATATATTCGTCGAGTCATGGCTCGGCTCGCTGCGTTCAGTCCGGCGGTGCGCACGCTCGAGGAGTCGGTGTCCAGGGCCAGGGATGCGGAACGCCTGGGCTACGAGTCCGTCTGGGTGACGCAGCTGCCGGACGCCCGCGATGCGGCCCTGGTGCTCGCAGCCTATGCGGCGGCGACGCAGCGGGTGCGGCTGGGCACGGGCGTGCTGCCCATCTACACGCGCCATCCGACGGCGATGGCGCAGATGGCCGCGACGCTGGACGAGATGTCCGGCGGCCGCTTCATCCTGGGTCTCGGTGTGAGCCACAAGGTGACTGTCGAGAGCATGTGGGGGCTGAAGCTGGAACACCCGGTCGAAGCGATGCGCGAGTACTTCTCCATCGTCCGCTCGAGCCTTCGCGACGGTTCAGCGTCGTACAACGGGACGCATTTCAGCGCCCACTGGGCCTACTCGGGACCTCGGCGCGGCGAGATGCCGCTGATGATCTCCGCCCTCAGCCCTCGCATGCTCGAGCTTGCGGGCGAGATCGCAGACGGCGTGGTGCTCTGGATGTGCTCGCCGCGCTACATCCGCGAAACGGTGATCCCGCAGGTAACCGCGGGCCGGCAGAAGGCGGGCAAGACGATTGATGGATTCGAGGTGGTCGCCGCAATTCCGGTCTGCCTCACGACCGATCGTGCAGCCGGGCTGGCCGTGTTCAGGCAAACCGTGGAGCGATACTCCAGCCTGCCCTTTTACCGTCGAGCCCTGGATGCCGGCGGCTTCGCCGAAGACCTCGCCGCGGGCAATGTGACCGAGGCAGTACTCGACGACCTTGGCGGTGTGGGGGATGAGTCACGGGTGCGGGATGTGGTTCAGCGCTACCGGAGCGCCGGCACAACCCTGCCGTGCGTGGGACCGTTTGCCGGGCACCCTGGCGCCGCGGGTTTCGCGGCCACCCTGGAGGCGGCCAATTCCGCCTGAGCGGCGGGAGCCTACGTGAGCTCGGCTGTCGCGCGATCGAGCAGCCCGCGCGCGGTCTCGAACTCGCGCCGGACGGCGGCGTCCTCGACCTGATCCAGCAGCACGATCAGCTCCGCCCAGTGCCCGGGGTCTCGCTCGCGAAGGCTTGCCTTCACCTGCCCCACAGTTTGGGTCGCGAAGAGAAGACCGCCGCCAGGGTTGTCGAGAATCGACTGGGCGATCTCCAGCTGACCGCGGGCCCAGCCGACGATCCTGTCGCCAGGATGCATGTCGAGCTCCTTGGGCCGCAGGACTTCCATGGGACCCTATTCTCGGGCAAGGGTGGTCAGCGCATCGCCGACGAGCCGGTACATGGTCCACCCGGAGTTCGGCCTGGCGCCGAGGCTCTCGTAGAAACCGATCGCGTCCGTGTTCCAGTCGAGCACCGACCACTCGAGCCGGCCGCATTCGCGCTCGACCGCGATCTCCGCCAGCTTGGCGAGCAGCGATCGGCCGATGCCCTGGCCCCGGTGGCTCTCGACCACGAACAGGTCCTCCAGGTAGATCCCCGGCTGCGCGAGGAACGTCGAGAAGCTGTGGAAGAAGAGCGCAAAGCCGACCGCCTGTCCCTCCAACTCGGCGATGAGCGTCTCGGCGTACGGCCGCGGACCGAACAGCGCCGACTCGAGGCGCTCGTCCGTCATGGTCACCTCGGCCTCCAGGCCTTCGTAGCGGGCGAGTCCGCGAATGAGCTCGGCGATGGTCGCCACGTCAGCGCGCCGGCCCGGGCGGATGGTCGCGCTCATGAAGCCGGGCGCCGCGGCCGCGGCGGCCGATCCTTGATCCTGTACACGAGCCGCATCGCGCCATGCGTGTCGGAGAAGCTCGCGATCTTGTTGTCCACGAGCCCGGCGGCGAGCCCGGCATCGATGACGTCGGTGTCGCCGACGTCGGACCGGCCGCCCTTAGGTCGCACGACCCAGATCGCGCCGTCGCGCTCGATCCAAGCCTTGACCTGCTTGATGCGCGAGAGCTCGCTCTTCTTGGCGACGCCGAGGAAGACCAGGTCGGAAGGCCCGTCGGGCTTGCCGCTGGTGACGTCATCCGTCCGCTCGCGCAGGAGCTTCAGAAAAGAAGGATCGTCGATGTTCACGAGCGCGACCTTGGCTCCGGGCTTGACTCCCAGCTTGTCGATGAGAGGTCTCGGGGACGGCACATCGGGACTCAGGGCGTCTCCTCCTCTTGCGGCTGCTCGTCACCGCCGCCTCGCACTGCTCCGAAAACTACAACCCCCAACAGCCAGCCGGCATAGGCGCCCGCGAGCGTCAGGATCACGACTGGAGCGAGGCTGGTCACGCGGTCGTCAAGGATGAGCCCGAGCACGATGAATCCCGCGAACACGAGCGCTCCCGCGATTCCCCCCGCGATCGCACCGCCGAGGGCCCGCGGGTTCAGAGGGCGATGCTCAGACTTCGACCACCTGTAGGTCTCTCGCCGCGCCCTTGACGGAGCCCGAGTAGAGGTGGTTGAAGATGAAGCGGGTCTTCGGGTGCCGCTTCTTCAAGGCGGCGGCCGCCTCCCAGCTCATGTGGCTGAACACGTCGCCCGGCCCGGTAGCCTCGACGATAGCCACGTCCGCGCCATCCACCAACCTGTCCAGCGGAGCGGTCGGCTCGGTGTCGCCCGAGTAGGCGAGGACGTGGTCGCCGAACCTGATCCTGTAGCCGTTGCACCCGGCGGTGCCGTGGTCCAGCTTGACCGTGTCGTAGTGGTAGCCGGCGACCTGGCCGCTCGGGCGCGCGGTGATGTACCTGGCCTTGAACTTCGGGAGCATCACAGGCTTCCAGTCGACGCCCCAGCTGACCTGGAAGAGCGCGTCGAGCCGCTCCTCCACGCCATCGGGGCCGACGAAGGTGAGGGTCCGCGGCTTGTCGACGAAGATCCTGTGCAGGACGAATGGCGGCAGGCCCAGGGTGTGGTCGCCGTGGAAGTGCGTCAGGAAGACGACATCGATGTCCAGTGGCTCGATGCCGAGCCGGTGCATGTGGGGCAGCAGGGGAGCCCCGGCGTCTAGAAGAACGCGGCCGTCGACCACGACAGCGCCGTTGTAGCGCTCCGGGGAGAAGGCAGACCCCGTACCGAGAAATGAGATCTTCAGGCGACGGTCACCGCGGGGCTGAGGTAGACGTCCTGGATCGAATTCAGGAGCTCAATCCCCTCCTTCATGGGACGCTGAAAGGACTTCCTGCCGCTGATCAGGCCCATGCCCCCGGCGCGCTTGTTTATGACCGACGTCCGGACGGCTTCCTTCAGGTCGCTCGCACCGTGCGATTCGCCTCCGGAGTTGATCAGTCCTGAGCGTCCCATGTAGCAGTTGACCACCTGATAACGGCACAGGTCGATGGGATGGTCGCTCGAGAGCTTGTCGTACATGCCCGGGGCCGTCTTCCCGAACTTGATGGCCTCGAAACCGTGGTTCCTATCGGGCAGCTTCTGCTTGATGATATCCGCCTGGATCGTGACACCCAGGTGGTTCGCCTGGCCGGTCATGTCGGCCGAGGTCTCGTAGTTGACGCCCTCCTTGGTGAAGGCCGAGTTGCGCAGGTAGCACCACAGCACCGTCGCCATGCCGAGCTCGTGCGCGGCGTGGAATGCGACCGCGATCTCCTGCAGCTGCCGATTGGATTCCTCGGAGCCCCAGTAGATCGTCGCTCCGACCGCAACCGCCCCCATCTCCCAGGCTTCCTTGACGGTCCCAAAGAGCACCTGGTCGTACTTGGTCGGGTAGGTCAGGAGCTCGTTGTGGTTGAGCTTGCAGATGAACGGGATGCGGTGTGCGTATCGGCGGGCCACCGAGCCCAGGACGCCGAAGGTCGACGCCACGGCGTTGCAGCCGCCCTCGATCGCCAGATCGACGATCTTCTCCCCGTCGAAGTAGATGGGGTTCGCGGCGAAGGAGGAGCCGGCGGTGTGCTCGATGCCCTGGTCGACCGGAAGGATCGAGAGATAACCTGTTCCAGCCAGCCGGCCGTGGTTGAACAGCGACTGCAGGCTGCGGAGCACCCGCGTCGGCCTGTCGCTGTCCTTCCAGACGCGGTCGACGAAGTCATGGCCCGGCAGGTGAAGGTGCGCCTTCGGCACGGTCTCGCACCTGTGTTCGAGCAGGCTCGCCGCGTCCGCGCCGAGTAGTTCTTCGATCTTGGCCGACGTTCCCCGGGTTGCAGTAGCCATCAGTCCCTCTTACACATTTAATTAGCGCCCCACGCAGGATCGGAATACTACGTGCGTCACTCTATAGTGCATCGAATGACAGAGCGGGCAAGCGACCTCCTGGGCGAGCTGTCCGACCGGCTAAGCGCCGATCTCCTTGACACAGGCGTGGCGACGGCCGAGGTTGTCCGAGCTGCGGTGCCCGAGCTGGTCCAGGCCCAGCCGGAGGGCTTCAACGAGATGCCGATCCGGAACTCGGCCGAATTCCTGGTTGCCCTGTTCCGCTCCCTTCGAGTCGATTCGGCCGTGCCGTGGCCCGAGTACTACCTGATGGCGAGGGACGCCTCCCGGCGTTACGCGGAAAAGGGCATCCCGCTCGAGTCGCTGATGGAGGCGATGGCGATCTTCCGGCGCGCTGTGATCGCGAAGATCGCGAGCGAGGTCGGCCCGAGCCCGTACGCCGACGAAGTCGTGCTCCTGGCACAGTTCCGGCTCGGCGAGGTCCTCGAGCATCTCAACGCGAGCTACATCCGCGGGTATCTCGACTACACGGAGGCGAGGCACCAGGCCCGCCAGACCGAGCTGCACGGCCTGTACCACATAGCCAGCGCGCTCGGCCGCTCGCTCGACGTCACCGAGATCGCCGAGGTGGGCCTGTCCGAGACGCTGCAGGTGCTCGACCTGCAGGCCGGCGCCACCTGGGTGCGTGAAGGCGCGCGCTTGAAGCTGGCCAAGACGCTCGGGCTCGAGCCGGGCCAGGAGACCGAGTTCGCGGTCTCGGGGCGTCCCGGCCCGCTGAAGGTGATGGAGATCGGCACGGGCCCCGCCGAGTCGCGCGTGGACCGCGTGGCCGGGGAATGGAGCGCCATCCGCGCCGAGCTCCGGACGAAGGGAGTGCTGCTCGGCGCGATGACCGTGGCCACGCGCCTGCCGCGAACATTCGAGCCCAGCGACCTGCAGTTCGTGGCCGCGGTGGCAGACCAGATCGCCGTCGCCCTCGACCGCGCGCGACAGCACACCAAGGAAGCGAGGACCGACTACCTGACCGGGCTGGCCAACCGCCCAGAGTTCGAGCGGGCGATCGACCGCGCGGTGGCCGCCTCCGACCGCCACAAGCGCCGGCTCGCGCTGATGATGATCGACCTTGACAACCTGAAACAGATCAACGATGAGCACGGCCATCACGTCGGCGACGAGGCGATCAGGGTCCTCGCTCATGAGCTGCAGCGGGCGGTGCGGGCGACAGACACATGCGGCCGGCTGGGCGGCGACGAGTTCGGTGTCGCCATGCCAGACGCCGACGAGCACCACGCCACCGAGGTCGCGGCCCGTGTCCGGCATTCGCTCGAATATCTGAACCGCTCGGCCAAGTTGCCGCTGCGCGTGGAGTTCAGCATCGGCATCGCCGCGTGGAAGCCGGGCATGGACTGGCAGGCGATGTACCAGCAGGCGGACAAGGAGCTGTACGCGGACAAGCGGATCCGGCACGCGGCGCGCAGGAGAGTCGGTGACATCAGGGGCCAGAGCGGATAAGAGGCCGGCGGGCGACGTGCTCGGCGCGGACTTCTTTGCCCGGGAGACAGTCGAGGTTGCGCGCGACCTACTCGGCAAGGTGCTGATGCGCGAGAACGACGGATCGCCGCTGTGGGGCCGGCTCGTCGAGGTCGAGGCGTACCTTGGCCCCGACGACCAGGCCGCCCACTCGTTCAAGGGCCACCGCAGCCCCCGCAACGACACGATGTACGGAAGCGCCGGTCATGCCTACGTGTACTTCACGTACGGCATGCACCACTGCCTGAACTTCGTCACGCGTGAGGCGGGCATTCCCCAGGCAGTGCTCGTCAGGGGGCTCGATCCTGGCCCCGGGGTGGGAAGGTGTGCGGGGCCTGGTTTGATCTGCCGGTCGCTGAGCATCGACCGCAACCTGAACGGCGCTCCCCTCGTGCCGCCGCAGCTTTACGTCCTCGACGACGGGTTCAAGGTGCCAAAGATCTATGAGACGCCAAGGATCGGCGTGTACAGCTCAGGCGATTGGGCGGACCGGCCGCTGCGCTTCTGCATCGACTCGCCCCACCTGTCCCGCCCGATCCCGCGCGCTCTCCGGACTGCGGACTAAAGAGCGCGGGGGGATCAGGATCCCCCACGGACCCCCCTCTTCACTCCACGATGGGGCGGCAACGATGGCTCGCTTGGGGACGGCCGGAGTAAATCCGGCCTTGTTGCCACCTTGCTTTTCTTTTTGGCTCTTAGGGCCACTCCGGGCGGGACGGGTCCCTACGCTCTTTGCTGTCCCAGTCTTCGCGAATTGGCGCGAACACGTCGGTGACGCTGCAGCCCTGCGGGCCCGCCGCCGCGCCGTGCTCCACGCCGCTCGGGATCGTGTATGTGTCGCCGGCGTGCAGCTCCAACACCTCGTTGCCGATCCGCATGGTCATCGAGCCGCGAAGGATGAAACCGAGCTGCTCGTTGTCGTGCCGGTGCTCTGGAAGCACCGCATTCGGCTCGAGGTCGACGACGGCCATTGTCATCCGCTCGCCGTTGAAGGCTCGCGCCGCGATCCCATCACCGAGCACGATTGGTCGGAGGTCCTTGAGCGGGTGAAAGGCGCTCACTCGACCACCCGGTCGATGATCGTTGCGGTGCCGAGCCCGCCGCCGCAGCACATCGTCTCGAGCCCGTAGCGAAGGTCGCGCCGTTCGAGCTCGTACAGCAACCGGTTCATCAGGATCGCGCCCGACGCACCGAGCGGGTGTCCGACCGCGATCGCGCCGCCGTTGACGTTGGTCTTGTCCATGTGCGCGCCCGTCTCCTTCTGCCACGCCAGCACGACCGATGCGAATGCTTCGTTGACCTCGAAGAGGTCGATGCTCTTCAGTTCGAGACCTGCTCGTTTGAGCACCGCGGCGGTGCCTGGGATCGGTCCCTCGAGCATCAGCACAGGGTCTGTGCCCACGACCGCCTGTGCGCGGATGCGAGCGCGCGGCTTGAGGCCCAGCTGCTTGGCCTTCTCGAGCGACATCAGCAGAACGGCCGCCGATCCGTCAGAGATCTGGCTCGAGTTGCCGGCCGTGATGGAGTGCTCGGGGTTGAACGCCGGCTGGAGGGCGGCGGTCGCCTCGTAGTTGGCGTTGGCCCGGATGCCCTCGTCCTTGCTGAAGGTCTCCGAGTGGCCATTGCCTTCGATGGGAACATCGATCGGCACGATCTGCGAACGCAGGTAGCCCTTCTCCGTCGCCTCGTGCGCGAGGTGATGGCTGCGGACGCCGAACTCGTCCATCTGCTTGCGTGAGACGCCGTACTTCCTGGCGATCAGCTCCGCCGAGATTCCCTGGGGCACGAGGTCGTACAGCTCCATGAGCTCTGGCGGGAAGGGCGTGCCGGGAGAGATGGCGTTGGAGCCCATGGGCACGCGGCTCATCGACTCGACGCCGCCGGCGATGGTCACGTCGCAGACGCCCGACTGGATCAGGTTGGCCGCGAAGTGCACGGCCTGCTGGCTCGAGCCGCACTGCCTGTCGACGGTAGTTGCCGGCGTGGTGAACGGGAAACCCGCGGTCAGCCACGCGTTGCGGCCGATGTTGAGGCTCTGCTCGCCCGCCTGGCCCACGCACCCGAAGACGACGTCATCGACTTGAGCGGGTTCGATGCCCGCGCGGCGGATCAGCTCTTTCAAAACCAATGAGGCGAGGACGACGGGGTGGAGGTCCTTGAGCTTGCCGTTGCGCCGGCCGATGGGAGAACGGACGGCCTCGACGATCACGGCTTCACGCATGTCTTGTCTCCTTGTCGATGACTTTGTCGCCATCTTACGAGTGGCCTCTAATGCCCATCAGCGGCGTGTGTCAACCCCACAAACATTTGCCTGGCTTGCTGATTTTTTTACCTGTTGACGCGTTGCTTGGTCCCCTGTTAATTTTCGCGTCGCCCCAAGCGGCTGAGTACGGTAAACCTGAGGATACCGAACGTCGAGTAGGTGGAAGGTCCGACGCAAGTCGGGATGGAAACCGAAAAACGCATAGGGGACTTCAGGGTAAACAGGAAGGTCGCTTGGGGCATTACTTTTCCACAAAGGCTGCACAGGCCTTCCGTCAATTCAAAAAGCCCTTGGCGACCCCTTCGTTCCAGGCTTTCTCCACAGCATCGGCAGCGAATGTGGCGCCCATTTGAAGTAGCTTTTCCACACCCTCCGCGAGCCTCTCCACGGGCATCGGATTTTCGTATCTGAGCCAGTGATAGGCGACCGGCATGGACCACTCCTTACCCTCCGACTCATAGAGCCTGCGATGGGCCTCGAGCACGATTGACTCGACCTCGCCGAGCAGGCTCGGATCGCCTTCCGAGATGGTCGAGAACTCCTGGGTCGACATCCACCCCAGGAGCCGCCTGAGCCTGGCCGCCGCTTCTACGGCGCGGCTCCTCCAGTCGGCGGCGGTGGCGGTGGGTTGATCTCGACCTCGTACACGTGGGGCTTCAGCACGCAGATGAAGGGAAGGTTGCGATAGAGCTCGCGATAATCGAGCCCGTAGCCGACGACGTAGTCGTTCGGGATCTGGAACCCGACGTAGCGCACCGGGACGTCGACCAGGCGGCGCGTGGGCCGGTCCAGGAGCGTGACCACATCGATCGAAGCCGGCCCGCGCTCGCGCAGCCCCGACAGCAGGTAGTCGAGGGTCAGTCCCGTATTGACGATGTCCTCGACCAGCAGCACATGCCTGCCCTCGATCGGGTAGTCGATGTCACGGGCGACGCTCACGCGCTCTCGCGGCAGCGCCCCGGCGAATCGTTTGAGGTCCATGTAGTCGATCACGAACGGGACCTTGATCTGCCGCGCGAGGTCGGCGTAGAAGAAGGTGATGCCCTTGAGCACTCCGACCAGCACCAGCGAGCGGCCGCGGTAGTCGCGCGAGATCTTCGTCGCCAGCGCCCTCACTCGCGTCTCGAGCTCGACCGGCGAGATGAGGATCTCGCCGATGTCTTCCTTGCGCAGGTGCTGCACCTCCAGCGCGCTGTAGCCGGCCTTGGCGAGAAGCTGCTGGTAGTCCTTGCGGTAGAGCAGGCGCACGTTCACGTCCGGGTACAGCTCGCGAAGGAGACGCAGCTTTCGATTCTTCGGCGTGACCAGCGACTGCTTCATGGTCGTGAGCTCGATGTAGAGGTCGTGCTCGGAAAGGTAGAAATCTGGAGTGAACATCTCGGCAACCCGCTCGCCTTCCCATGCGATCGGGAAGGACACGGGCTCGTACACCCAGCGGATACGGTAGTAATCCAGGAAGCGAGCGAAGTCGTGCTCGGAGCGATGCGCGAACTGGACGCGGGAATGCGCGGGTCCCGAGCGCCGGATCAGGCGTGAACGCTGCCTGACCGGGCGGCGCCATTTTTCAGGAACAGGTTCAGGAGCCGACGCCACTAGGTCGACGTGATTGTACGCTCGGCCTGGAGACCTGGAGATGACCAGCCCAGCCGAGAAGATGGTCGCCGAGCAGCTCGTGCCACATGGCGTAACCGACGAGCGCGTGCTGCACGTCATGTCCACGATTCCGCGCGAGGAATTTCTATCCGGCAGCGTGCGCCGTTACGCATACGAGGACCGCGCACTCGCCATCGAGTGCGGCCAGACGATCTCGCAGCCGCTGGTGGTCGCGCTGATGACGCAGGCGGCCAACCCGCAGCCCGCCGATGTCGCGCGGGAGGTCGGCACGGGGTCCGGCTACCAGGCCTCGGTGCTGAGCCGGCTCTGCGGTAGGTTGATCACCCTGGAACGTGAGCCGGCGCTCGGTGAACGCGCGTCGGCGACGCTGCGGCGCCTCGGTTTCGACAACGTCGAGGTCGCCGTCGCGGACGGCAGCCTGGGCTGGCCGGAGCACGCGCCGTACAACGTGATCCTGGTTGCGGCCGCCGCGGCGGAGGTTCCGCCGGCCCTCCTGGACGAGCTTGCGGATGGCGGCCGGATGGTCATACCCGTGCAGATCGCGGACGGCGAGCCGCAGGACCTGCGCCTCTACTCGCGCAGGGGCGACGACATCACCTACAGGTCGCTGTTCCCGGTCCTGTTCGTCCCTCTACGGACTGGCTGAGGGCGTCGGCGAGGCGCGCGCGCTGGGCGACGCCGACGGCGACGGCGATGGCGACGTGGTGCCCGTGCCGCCCGTGAGGGTCTGCAGCTGCTGCAGGATCTGTCCCACCTGCGCCATCTCGCTGGCGAACGTCGTGAGATCGCCCGCCTTCAGCGCCGTGTAGGCGGCCGTGTAGTGCAGGTTCGCCTGCGTGATCAGGGTTTCGATTTGCGCGACCTGCGCGGCGCTGAGCGTGGTGGAGGGCGGGCCTGTGGGAGGCGGCTGGCCGGTCGAGTTCCCCACCAGCGCGTCGATCGCCTCCTGGAGCGTGTCGGTGTAGACGACCGTGTTCTGGTCGGCGAGGATCACCTTCTTGAGCTCCGGCAGGCTCTGCGCCTGGCTGGCGCGCAGGTAGATCGGCTCGAAATACAGGAAGCTGTCGCCGACCGGCACCACGAGCAGGTTGCCCTGCTGCACCGTCGAACCCGCCTGGTGGAAGAGCGTGAAGTCGCGCGAGACCGCGGGATTCTGATTGATCCGGTTCGCGACCTGTTGGGGCCCGAAGATCACCTTGTCCTTGGGCAGGATGAACGCCACATATTTGCCGTAGTTCGGCGCGTCGCTGCGGGCGGCGAGCCACGACACCATGTTCTGCTTGCCATGAGGCGTGAAGGGCATGATCAGTAGGAACTCGGGCTTGGCCTCACCGGGCAGCCGGAACAGGACATAGTACGGCTGGACCTGGCTCCCTGTTGCCCCCGGGGATGACGATGCGGTGGGGATGTCCCATACGTCCTCACGGGCGAAGAAGACCCGCGGGTCGGTGATGTGGTATGTCGCGTAGATGTTCACCTGGATGTTGAAGAGGTCTTCGGGTACACGCAGGTGGGCCTGCAAACCCGAGGGCATCGCACCGATGGGTTTGAACATGCGCGGGAAGGTGGCGGCGTAGGCGTTGATCAAGGGGTCCTTCGGGTCGATGATGTAGAAGTCGACAGTACCCTCGTAGGCATCGATGACGACCTTCACGGAGTTCCGGATGTAGTTGATGTCGTTGCTCTGGTACGACGTCGACTGCGCGTATGGGTAGGTGTCGCCCGTCGTGTACGCATCCATGATCCAGTAGAGCTTGCCGTCGACGACGACGAGGTAGGGATCTCCGTCGAGGCTGAGGAACGGCGCCAGCTCGCTGACACGGTCGACGATGTTTCGCCGGTACAGGATCTCGGACTGCGGCGTCAGCTGGCCCGACACCAGAAGGTTGAAGTCCCCTAGCTTCAGGGACCACAGCGCCCGGTTTGCGCCGTTGAGAGACACGCCGTGAGTGCCCGTGTAGTTCGTATACGAGTCCTGGGCGCCCTGAGGAAAGTCGAATTCCTTGGTGCTGGTCGGCGCGATGACGTAGTCGTTGGCCTTGCTCACCTCGCCGAAGTAGATCGCCGGCCGGGTGACCGGAAGGACGCCAGTTGGAGGTATGTCGCCCACCACGTAATCCGGCAGTCCCTCGCCGATCACCGCGTTCACCGGGCTCGCCGCCACGCCGTAGCCGTGCGTGTACTGCAGGTGCTCGTTGATCCAGTTCTGGGCTGATGGGGACAGCTGCGAGTAGTCGAACTCACGCGCGCTGATCTCGAGCGACTTGTACTGGGTGCCAATGGTGTAGCGGTCGACGCTGATGTTCAGGAAGTGGTAGTAGGTGCGGATGCCCTGCTGCTGCGTGTAGGTGTCCAGCAGCTGCGGCGGATCCCACAACCGAAGGTTGTCGATCGTTACCGAGTCGTTCTGAACCGATTGTACCGTCAATGGCGCGTCACCTGTGAAGTTGTCGACGGTGACGTTGCTCAGCCCGTAGGCCTGCCTGGTCCCGGCGATCTCGCGCTGGATGTAAGGAAGCTCGTACGACTGCGCGTTCGGCGTGACGAAGAAGCCCTGCACGACCGCCGGGTAGACCTGGCCCAGCACCAGCATCGCGACCCACACCCCACCCGCCGCGACCGGCAGCCACACCCGGCGCACCCCGACGTTGGCGATGAGGGCTCCAGCCACCACGATCCCGCCGCCGGCTTCGAACGTGAGGATCGGGAGCCTGGCGTTCACATCGGTGTACGCGGCTCCCCAGACGATGTTGGTGTTGTGCGCGAAGAGCAGGTCGTAGCGGCCCAGCCAAGTCCAGGCGGCGAGCGCGACCGCGAACACGGCCAGAAGGGCCGACAGGTGCGCGATCGAAAGCGGGCTGAAGTTGAGCGCGAACGTGTCGCCGCGCCAGGCGTACAGGGCGACGATCAGGAGAGAGCCCATGAAGGCGAGGCCCAGGGCCCAGTTCACGACCGCGTGCAGGAATGGCAGCGACAGCAGATAGAAGGAGATGTCCTGTCCGAGCACGGGGTCGGTGGTGCCGGTCGCCGTCGCGTGCTGGAACAGGGCCAGGGCCTGCCACTGGGTGCCCGCGCCGGTGGACAGGATGAGCGCGATCAGGGCCGCCGCCGACAGGGCTATGGCTCCGGTCGCGCTGCGCACGCTGGCGCGCCTGATGCCGACCGCGCGCAGGCCAGGCCCGGAGCGCACGCGCAGCGCGATCAGCACGTTCGCCGCCAGGTAGACGAACGCGACCACGAGGCTGCCTAGGAAGAGCGCTGTCTCGAGCAACAGGCGTGTCGAGTAAACGTCCTTGAAGCCGAGCGCGTCATACCACTGGTACTCGGTGATGACGGCGACGATCGGGCTGGCGAAGATGAAGATCAGGATCGCAATCCCAACCAGCCCGAGGCCGATCCAGAACCTCCGCGGCGGTCGCGGAATGTGGATCTCTCGGGGCGGCTCGAACCCACCGCGCTCGAAAGGGTCGAACGGCCGGTACCGCCGGGTCATTAGACCCGAAGCTTAGACGGTCGCCAGAGCCAGGTCGTCGGGGCTGAAGTTGGGGTCGGGTTCCGCCGGCGGATTGGCGAGATGCCACGCCACGCTTGCGCGCAGGCACTCCGCCGGGTCGGTCGTCGACCAACCGAGCAGAGTTCTCGCCCGCAGTGCCGTGGCCAGGATGTGTTGCGAAAGCGACCCGGTTTCCTCGAGGTCCGGTGGCAGCGCTCCCTCAGCCACGTGCACCAGCTCGGCGTCCGAGCCCGCAGCCTCGAGGATCATCCGCGACCACAGGCCCACGGAGTACGTGCGGTCCTCGCACAGGTTCAGCGCCTGCCCTGGTGCGGCGCCCGACTCGAGCGTGAGCCTGATGCCCCGCGCGAGGTCGCGCACGTAGCCGCGAGTCGTGAGCCACGTGCCGGCCCCGAAAGGAATTCGCTTCCGGCCGGCGCGCACGCGCCGAAGGATGTATTCCTCACGCCGTTGATAGTCACGCTCGCCGTAGACCATCGGGAGCCGGAGCGACGTCGCCCCGAGCGGCAGGTACACGTCCTCGACGTCGAGCTTGTCGTAGTCGTAGCGGTCGGGGGCCAGGTTGCGATACGGGTACCGCTCCGAGCGCACCGGCGAGTCTTCGTCGAGCGGCACCGGGTCGGTTTCGCGTCCCTTGTTGACAGCGCCGAACGCGCGGTAGACGTCCATGCTCGAGATGACAACGATGCGGACGCCGGCGGGCAGCGCCGCCACGAAGCTCTCGGCGTCCGCCCGCGTCAGCGCGCGACAGTCCAGGGCCGCATCGGGCCGGAACGCCGCCAGCTCGCCGCGATGCTCTGGCAGCTCAGCGCGGTCCGCATGGAGGTGTCGTGCCTGCGGCAAGCCGTCCGGCTCGAGCGTGCCGCGGTGGACGATCAGCAGCTCGTGTCCCGCCGCGGCCAGCTCCTCGACCGCGGCGCGGCCGATGAAGCGGGTCCCGCCGAGGACGGCGATCCTCAAGCGCGCTTGGCTTTCGCGGCAGTCGGGTTCTTCTCGACGATGAGGTCGATGAGGCCCCACTCCTTCGCCTGCTCCGGCGTCATGAAGAAGTCGCGCTCCAGGGCGCGCTCGACATCCTCCAGCGGTCGCCCGGTGTGCTTGGAATAGATGCGTGCCAGGCCCTCGCGCTGGCGGAGGATTTCCTGCGCGTGGATCTGGATATCGGTGGCCTGACCCTGGATGCCCTGCGTGAACGGCTGGTGGATGAGGATCTGCGCGTGAGGCAGCGACATGCGCATTCCATGATTTCCGCCGGCGAGCAGGAGCGACGCGCCGCTCGCGGCAAGGCCCGTGCACAGGGTGCCCACCTTTGGACCGACGTACTGCATGGCGTCGTAGATGGACAGCGCAGCTGTGAGCGAGCCGCCCGGGCTGTTGATGTAGACGTTGATGTCGTTTTCCGGCGCCTCGTTCTCCAGGAACAGCAGCTGCGCTGTCACGGTGCTGGCGAGGTCGTCATCGATGACGCCGCGCACGAAGATGACGCCGTCCTTCAGCAGCCGCGAGTAAATGTCGTACGCGCGCTCGCCGCGCCCGTCGTTGGTGATGACAGTCGGAATCAGATTCATTTCTAGCTCCTTGGTTCAAAACCTATTCGTGCTCGCGCCCTCGGCGGCGGGTTGGCCATGGCCAGGTAGGCGCTGAAGTCGGCGACGCTGCGCAGCGCCTCGAGCGGCAGTCCGGCGGTGGCCAGGCGCAGCTTCACGGGCGGGTCGTCCGGCCAGCTGCGCTGGTCGGGGTCGGCGCCGAGCAGGCGGGCCAGGTCGGCGTAGATGTCCGCGGGCCGCACAGACAGCGCGTGCGCGACGGCCAGCAGGCGGTCGATGGAAACCTCCTTGCGGCCCCTTTCGACCTCCGACAGGTGCGCGGGCGAGAGGCCGGCCTCGGCGGCGACCTCGCTCAGGGTTCTGCGCTGGGCCTCGCGGCGGCCGCGCAGCACGGCGCCGAGGGCAGAACGCACGGCCTGGACGGATTCGCTGTGAGCGAAAGGCATCTCTCTGCAGCGAATATACGACTAATCCGCTCTCGTGGGCGGCGGAGAGAGAGCTAGTCCCTCAGGTTGGCCGGATCGAGCAACTCCACCCTGGGGCGCTCGATCTTCTGGCGCGACCGCATGATCTCTATGAGCTTCTTGCGGCCTTTGGGCGGCCCGATCATGATCGCGCCCACGAGGCGGTCGTCCTTGAAGAAGAGCTTGCGGTAGAACTTCTCCTCGAAGCTGAAGGTGCGCACCGACTCGAGGTCGGGCTGCACATCTGGCGTCACGCCGGCCACCGCAAGGGTCGACCCGAACATGGTCGTGGTGTAGGTCGGCACGTCGAAGAAGTCCTCGTCGGCCCCCGCCATGTTGCGAGCCGCCACCTTGCCGTGAGCCTCGGCGTTGTCCCACGTGCCCATCTGGTTGTGACGCTCGACCATGAGGTCGTAGAAGACGGCGACGTCGCCCGCGGCGTAGACGTCAGGCGCAGCGGTGCGCAGCTTGGCGTCGGTGACGATGCCCTTGTTCAGCTCGATCGCGGTGCCCCGCACGGGCTCGGTGTAGTAATCGAGGCCGACGCCATAGGTCAGCAGGTCGAACTCGACCTTGCGACCGTTGACCGTCTCGGCGAGGTGGTGGCCGTTCATGCGGCTGAACTTCTGGACCTCATCCGAGCAGATGAACTCGACGCCCTGGGCCTCACCCATCTGGCGGCAGAGTCGCCCGCCCTCCTCGTCCAGCACGTAGCGGAGAAACCAGGGACCGCGCATTATCCAGGTCGTCTTCGCCGTCTTGCGATAGCTGACGCCCTCGGCCAGCTCGTAGCCGATGAAGCTCCCGCCCATCACGAGCACGCGCTCGACCCCGTCAGCCTTCTCGATGATCGCGTCTGTGTCGTCGATGGTCTGGAAACCGAGACAGTTCGCCACCTCGTCTGAGCCTGGCCACGGCGGCGGCTTGGGCCGGCCGCCTGTCGCGATGAGCAGCGCGTCGTAGGGGAATGAGTCGCCGCGATGCGTGCGCACCACCTTCTCTTTGGCGTCGATCTCGGTGACCCAGGTTTCGAAATGGATGTCCAGGTTCTGCTTCTGGTAGTCCTCGGGCGTGCGCATGAAGACCTTTTCCCGCCGCACCTGGCCGCGCAGGTAGCGCGGCAACGCGACCCGGTTGTAGAGCGGGTGCTTCTCGGCGGCGACCATCACGATCGACGCCTCGGGGTCCAGCTTGCGCAGCTCTTCCGCGCATGTTTGCCCGGCGATGCCATTGCCGATGACGACGTAGCGCCGAGTCACTAAGGCTGGTTCAGCTCGAGACCGTAGATGTAGGCGCTGTCCTCGGCATTCGCCAAATCGTATCCGGATGCGTTCAGGTCGTCGCCGGCCGGGTGCCCGCGCGGCACCGAGACGGTGACGTGGTCGAGGCCGTCCGCGTCGGCCTCGTACCGGAGCGCGAGCAAGAGATCACGCAGCGCGGCACCGCGCCCGGCGATGAAGGCGATGGCGAGGTTGTCGCCCCAGGCGGCGCGAAGGCCGGCAACGGCGCGACCGCCAGTCGCCACGCGGAGCATGCCCGCGCCGGCAAGCCTCGCCAGCTCAGCCTCGCCCAGGTCTCTGGCTCCGTTGAAGTCGGCCGCGACGCCGCGATACAGGTCCAGCCCGGCGCTCGACGCGACGGCCGACCACAGCCGCCCTGCTTCCTTGGGGTCGGGGATGCGCGCCGGGTCGCCGCCCTCCACGCGGCCTGCCTTCCACCAGCGCACGTCCACCAGCCGCCGGAAGCCGGCCGCCTCGAAAAGCGGCACCGCGTCGGCGTTCCCAGTCGCCAGGCGCATCTCGCGCAGGCCCTGCTCGCGCGCCTCGGCGATCGCCGACTCGAGCATCGAGCGGGCGATGCCCTGGCGCCGGTGGCTCGTGGCCACGCGCAATCCCTCATACCAGACCAGTCCTTCGGCATAGGGGCGCATCCGCTGGACGCCCACCACGACGCCTTCCACCTCGACCGCCTGGAAGGCGGCCGATGCATCGGAGACCCAGTCGTCGAACACGCGGGGGATGTAGTCGTGGCCATCCCACACGTCGCGGGTCATCTCGAGAATGCGCTCGCGGTCGGCCGGCCGCACCGGCCGGATACTCAGGTCAAGGTCCCCGCCACGGCGGATCGACGGATCTTCGGCGCCCATGCGGCCCATCTTCGGGTTCAGCTCCTCCGCTGCTCGCTCACGAATCGGCATGCGCTCGCTGCGCGCTCGGGGCATCCTTTGGGGTCCCCGCGCCGTGCGGGGGTGTCCCTGGATCGCCGAATCTCTCGCCGCCCCGCCGCGTCGGGGACCTCAGCGAGGTTGCCAATGCGCTATCCCTGAAACCGACAGGCCGCTGTCGTACGTCAGCTCGTCGCCGTCGCGCACGAGCATCTCCTTCAGCTGCTCGCGCGCCCCGGATTCGTCCCAGCCGTCGCCGAACATCGGCTGGACGTCTTTGACCGCCTCCTCGAACGACGCGTAGCGCTTGATGACTGGGTAGCTGATGAACTTCACATCGGGCGCGATGCCGAGCTGGATCAGCAGCATGAAGAGGTCGCTGAATCGCGGGATGCGAGGAAGCGGCCCGCCGGCCATGCGGTCGCGCAGGTCGTTGGCGGGATGGGGCACCGCCCCCTCTCGCAGCATGATGAAGATGCGCTCGCGCGCGGAGCGCTCCATCTTCTCGACAAACGGGACGACATCCGCCACTCCATAGAGGACGTGAGAGCAGATGACCAGGTCCGCCGGCGCGACCTCCGCATCCTCCCAGGCGCTCGCGACGACGGTGATGTTGTCGAGCGGCGCGATATGCGCGCGCATTCCCTCGGATGGCTCAACGGCCGTAACCCACTCCAGGCGCGCCGCGAGCGGCACCGCATGCCGGCCGGCGCCCGCGCCCACATCGATCAGCGTCTTGCGCGGCGACAGGTAGGGGGCCAGCACGTCGACGAACTGGTCGGCGCGCCCAGAGGTCGAACGGGCGAAGGTGGGCGCGCGTTGATCCCAGTAGTGCGGATCGCTGTGACCGCGCGAGGCGTCCTCGCGCTCGGTGACGAGGCGCCGCCATTGATCGACCCAGTCGACGCCGGCGACCCGCTCGGTGGCGGCTCTCATTTCGGTGTTTACCCTACCAACCGCAGGGCCTGCGCACGCCTGGGGACAACCCGGGGACAAGCTCTGGATTGCCTGTCTAGATGCTGGGGTCATCCTGTGTCCAGCCACCAGATATAGGGGTCGGCATACTATGCAGGCTGTGGAGTTCACACTCGACGAGGCGGCCCTGCTGGGTCGCTACTTCACCAACCTCGACAGGCCCGTTTTCGCCCTGCGCAACCTCCCGGAGGTGGTCAAGGGCGCCCTTTTCTCCCGCTACTCGAGGACAGAGAAAAGCCTGCGCCGCGTGCTGCTGGATGAGTTCATCAACGACCCCGAGTCGGGCTTCCACGGCATCGCGGGCGCGTCCGAGGTGGACGACATGGTTGCGGTCCGCCGCGCCGAGGAGTTCTACGAGCGCGTGCTGGTGGGCTACGGGGACGACTCAGTGGCCGAGCTCGCGGGCGCTCATGTGGCCGTCGAGCGCACCTCCACGCTCGCCGCCAAGGCGCTGGAGGACAGCCGCATCGGCATTTCGCCCCTCGAGAAGTCGACCCGCTACGTCCGCTTCGACCGCCCCGGCCCCGATGGCCGGCGCCTTTACCATCGCGGGCCCGAGCTGGCGCATCCCGCGTACGAGCCGGCCGCCGACGCGTTGTTCGAGGCCTACAGCTCGCTCCTCGAGCCCCTGACCGAATCGATCCGCCGTCGCTATCCGCTCGAGGAGGGAGAGACGGAGCGGGCCTGGAAGTCGGCCACGAGGGCCAAGACGTTCGACCTGCTGCGAGGCCTGCTGCCGGCCGGAACGCTCACCAACCTTGGCCTGTTCGGCAACGGCCGCGCCTTCGAGTACCTGATCACGAAGATGGCCGCGCACGAGCTGCCGGAATGCCAGGACCTCGCCACGGACCTGCAACGTGAGCTTGCCCAGGTCATCCCAGCCTTCGTGAAGCGCGCGCTGGACGACAGGTATGGGCTGCCTGCCGCCCAGCGAATCGCTCACGTGCGCTCGTCGCTTCAGCGCCATGCGGCGAGGGGTGGGCCGGCAGCGGACGGGCCTTATGTAAAGCTCGTTGGCCACGACCCCGACGCCGAGCGCAAGGTCGTCCAGGCCGCGCTGTTCCCCTACTCCGACCGCCCGCTCGAGGACCAGTACGTTGACAGCGGCGCCGTCCTGGAAGCGATGCTGGGCGGCCGCGCCAACCGCCGCCAGCGCGTACCGAGGGCGCTGGAGCACGCCCAGTACAAGTTCGAGATCGTGGCCAACTTCGCCGCCTACCGCGACCTCCACCGCCATCGCATGCTCACGCAGGACCGCCAGCTGCTCGGGACGTCGCTGGGATATGACCTGCCCCCGGGGCTCGTCGACCTCCAGATGGATGGTCCCTTCAGGTCCGCGGTCGAGGCCGCCGCCAAGGCGCACGCGCGCATGGAGATTGACCTCGGGCCGGCGCTGGCGCAATACATCGTCCCGCTCGCCTTTCGCGTCCGCTGGTACTTCCGCGTCAACCTCCGCGAGCTGTACCACCTGTGTGAGCTGCGGACTACTCCGCAGGGCCATCCGGACTACCGATGGGTGGCCCAGGAGATGTTCAGGCTCGCCTCCGAGGTGCACCCTCGCCTCACCAAATTCGCTACCTTCGTGGACATGGGTCCAGGCGACGAGCTCGAGCGTCGCAAGGCCGAGAGACGCCTGGACGAAAAGCTCAAGACAGTCGACCGCCCGGTGCTATAGGATCGTCGGGCCCGCTGGGGGCTCCAGGGGATTCGTAAGGTTAGGGAGGGCGTGATGTCAGGCACCGAGTCGGAGGCCGAACGCGAGCGGCGTCAGGCACAGAGGCGTTCGACTGTCGACCGCCGGTTCGGCGAGCGAAGGCAGCCGGAGCGGGCGGTCGCCGGCAGGCGCGTCCTCTTCGCCGGCGACCGGCGGACCACCGAGCGCCGCACCATGCACAGCGTGGCCTTCCAGCCCGCCTAGCCCTCTCTACCCTCTCCCTTGAGGGAGAGGGTCAGGGTGAGGGTGATCAATCTTCATTAATCTGAGGGCCGTGGTGCGTCCTGAGCGCTGGCCCAGACCAGCGAGCGTGAGTCTCGTCCGGGTAATCGCCCGAGAGCCCGGTAGCAGGCCCCGGTTGGAGAGGGAGACCTCTCAGGCTGAGCGGGGCGTCAAAA
>Ga0073928_10002961_pt1 | contig 27811 bp, 29 predicted proteins | sample PaiPotPPA55metaG_FD_76969 | JGI IMG/M metagenome (GOLD analysis project Ga0073928, IMG submission 76969) | Iron sulfur acid spring bacterial and archeal communities from Banff, Canada, to study Microbial Dark Matter (Phase II) - Paint Pots PPA... ...
AGTCCCTTGCTCTCTTTCTTGGGCCGAAGCAAAAGAGCTGACAGAGCGGGGCTGAGAGTGAGCGCGTTGAAAGCGGAAAGGAGCACGGAAATGGCAATGGTGACTGCAAATTGCTGATAAAGACGGCCTGTGATTCCCGGAATAAAGGCGGTTGGAATGAAGACGGCGGAGAGCACCAGCGCAATTCCAACTACTGGTCCGGTCAACTCGTCCATGGCCTTAAGCGCCGCGTCCTTCGGGGAGAGCCCGTCCTCGATGTGTCGCCCGACGCCCTCCACCACCACGATTGCGTCGTCCACCACCAATCCAATGGCCAGCACAAGCCCCAACAGAGAAAGTGTGTTAACGGAAAATCCGAACAGCGGGAAAAAGATGAATGTTCCGACCAATGCCACCGGTACTGCCAACATCGGAATCAGCGTGGCGCGCCAGCTTTGCAGGAAGATGTACACCACCAGGATCACCAGCACGATAGCGATCAGCAGTGTTTCGACGATCTCCTTGATGCCGGAGGTCACTGCCTTGGTGGTATCCAAAGAAATCACATAATCCATGTCTTGCGGGAATCTCTGCTTCATTTCGGCAATCAATTTCTTCACGCCGTTCGCAGCGTCCACGGCGTTCGAGCCCGGCAATTGGTAAATTGCTATGATCGCTCCCGGCTTGCCGTTCAGCCGGCCCGCTACGGTGTAGTCATTCGACCCAAGTTCTATCCGCGCCACGTCCTTGACCCGTACCACTCCACCATCGGGCGTCTCACGAACGACGATCTGTCCGAATTCATCGGCGGAAATCAATCGTCCTTGCGCGCGAACTGCATAGGTGTACTCCTGCCCTTTGGGCACCGGCTCGCCACCCACCTGCCCCGCTGGGTTCACGGTGTTCTGCGATTGGATCGCATTGATAATGTCGGTAACGGTGATGCCGAGCTTGCCCAATTGGTCCGGCTTCACCCACAACCTCATCGCATATTGTCCGGCGCCGAAGATCTGCACGTTCCCAATACCCTTGGAACGCGCCAACGGATCGTGAATATTGATGTAGCCATAGTTGGCAAGGAAGTCCGCGTTGTACGTTCCGTTAGGCGAGTACAACGTAATTAGCATCAGCGGTGAGGTCACCGATTTCTGGACTGTGATTCCGTAGTTCGTGACATCGGCGGGAAGTTGCGAAGCCGCCTGCGTCTCTCTGGCCTGTGCCAGGATTTGATCCGTGTTGGGATCCGTCTTCACATCGAAATCCACGATCATGGTCATGCCGCCGTTGGCCGTGGCGTTCAACGAATACATGTAGTTCATGTTGTCCACGCCGCTCATTTGCTGTTCGATCGGCGTAGCAACGGACTGCTCCAGCGTCAGCGCATCCGCTCCAACGTAGGTTGCTTGAATTTGAACTTCCGGCGGAGCAATGTTTGGAAATTGTGCGACTGGCAAGCTGATGATCGTGATGATGCCGAGAATTACCATGACAATTGAAATCACGATGGCGACGATGGGGCGGTTGATGAAGAATTTCGACATGGCGTTTACCTTGCCTGTGCCGTCGCGGCGTCTGGCACGTACGGCTTAGGCTTTACTTGCGCACCGGGTTGCACTTTCTGCACTCCTTCGGCCACTACGCGTTCTCCCGGCTTCAGTCCGTCCGCGATAATCCACAGGGCGCCGACTCGGGCGCCGACCTTGACCGTCCTTATGCTGACTTTGTTCTCCCCGTCCACAACAGCCACTTGATAAGCCCCTTGCAACTCGGACACTGCACGCTGCGGTATCAGCAACGCATCTTTCTGTACGCGAACCGCCGTCCGAATTCTGCCGTAGCCGCCGGGACGCAGAATATTCCCAGGATTTGGGAATAGTCCGGCGATTCGAATGGACCCGGTGCCCACATTCACTTGGCGGTCCGCGAAGTAGAAAGTACCGTCGCGCGGGTAGGTCGAACCGTCAGCCAGAATCAGTTGGAGGCGCAGACTCTTGTCCGCCGCTTCGCGAGTAGTTTCCGTGGGGAACCGTTTGTTCCAATCGAGATACTCGCTCTCACTGACGGTGAAATAAACCTTGATAGGATCGACGGTGGATACGGACGTCACCGGACCACTGCTTGGATTGACCAAGGCACCCACTTGAAGTTGGGCCTGGCCAGCGATGCCGTCAATGGGTGCGATAAGGCGGGTAAAATCGAGATTGATCTTGGCGGTTTCGACCGCCGCATCGTCCGTTTTGATCTGCGCTTCAGCTGTCTGCACAGTGGCCTTGGCGGCCAAGTTATTCTGAACGGAATTGTCGAGATCTTGCTGGCTTGCTGCCTGCTCTCTCGCTAGCGGTGTGTAACGGTCAACATCGAGCTGAGTTCTGCCTTGCTGTGCTTTGGCGTTGGCCAGATTTGCTTTGGCCTGCGCCAACTGACCCTCGGCTTGATCGAGTGCTGCCTGAAAGGGTCGCGGGTCAATCTGGAAAAGTAATTGGCCTTGCTTGACGAATGCACCCTCTTGGTAACCCTGTCGCATCAGGTAGCCGGTAACCTGTGCCCTGACGTCTGCGTTTGTAAATCCGTCGAGCGTGCCGATCCATTCGCCATAAATCGGAACATCCTTCTGCTCCACTTGCACCACTTCAACTTCCGGACTGGGAGGCGCACCCGAGCCGTGCTTTGGTCGCGTGGCCGCAAAAATCAGGCCGGCGGCTACGAGAACAACCGCTCCGCCTATCACGAGGGTGCGTTTCAAAGTGGTGTTCATGTTCATCTCCCATGCTGTTCGGTTACGTGGGACTCGGATACTAGCATTCCCGGCGATATTAAAATAAAGGTTTCGATTTGAACAAGAGCGCTCGATTTGAACAGCTGGAGCCGCTGCGACGGCTGGTCGCAGAATCTTATCGCCGCGACAATAGTTATTACAACAGGAGAGCCAGTACGAAGAGATGCTCTATATGAAGTGTTGGATTCTACTTCACGAGCTGTTCAGCGAGGACATTGGAACAGTTTTGGCAGATCAGGGTGAATACATCCGATCGGAGTAGCGGTACTGTCGAGAAGTGCTCTAGAATGATGGGGCGCTTCAGAGTCGGGGCGTAGCGCAGCCTGGTAGCGCGCCTGCCTTGGGCGCAGGAGGCCTCCGGTTCAAATCCGGGCGCCCCGACCAAAACATCTCGCGTATTTTCTTTAACTTATTGAAAGCTCGCTTCACTCAGAACTCGTCTGTGGAATTCGACCAGACAGGCGGTCTAACTTCGCAAGCCATTTAATTCCAAAGAGTTCGCGGCATGACAAATATTCAAAAATAGGCCGAGGCAGGAGTGCCATTCAGAAATTATTGAACGGAGGCACTTTAAGCGCACACCATCTGGCCAGTATGGTGAAAATTCAGGGGACTCTGCGCATTTCTGGTCTCATCAATCTTCGGAAATGCAAATCGGTGATCACGCGCTAGGCTCCGTCGTCGCCAAAAATCCTGCATGGTTAAGCGAGCTTAGGGGCGATCTGCAAATGTGTTTGGCGCGGCCGCCAAACTGAATAAAGTCGTGGAAATTGATGCTTATCCTGACCGACAAGGCCCTAGCCTCGATCTGGTTTGCTGCGAATAGGCTGGTTGCAGGATTTCCTTGGGCATTGACTTTCACGGCCCGTCCTAGCTGGCATTTATTGACCCCCCCGTGTCCTCAGTGCTGGAGGGCGTCAAACGGGAACCATCTTGAATCTTATTGGTAGGGACAAATTGCGGGATTGGGAAGCAAGCGGGCGTCTTAGAAAAGCTTAAGCGTTGGCCAAAATAAGCTATTCTTCAAAAATGAGTTTAGACCTTCGAACCGGTAAACCCGTTTGGGCGATTGATCAACCTAAAATCGCGGAACACAAAAAGATGTCAAAAGATCTCCGCACTGGAGTGGTCGTTATAGGCGGTGGGATCTCCGGCGCACTGCTCGCCCACAGATTAGCCAAATTAGAAGGTGGCGCTTATCGAAAAGCGAGAGATCGGGATGGGAAGTACAATGGCGAGCACGGCCATTTTATCTTACGAGGCCGATGTAAATTTGTTCGAACTGATTAAACAAATTGGAGAACACCCAGCTGTTAGGGCGTACAAAATGGGGATTGAAGCGATTAACTCGATTGGCGAAACGGTCAAAATGTTAGACGATCCGTGTGATTTTAGAAGACGTAAAAGTTTGTATTTAGCCAGCAGCCTTAAAGATGTGAAGATGATGCGCCGTGAATGTCGATCCAGGCAAAGATACGGATTTAATGTTGAACTGTTGGAAAGAAAGGAGCTTCACGAATTATTTTCACTGAATGCTCCGTGTGCAATCCTAAACCACGACGCGGCTGAAGTAAATCCACGAAAGCTGACACAGGCGCTTGTGCGAAGCGCACAGAGAAAAGGTCTTAAGGTATTCTGTCACACGACTGTAAATAGCTATCGCCGCCAGGGGAAACGATCGTTCTTAACCACTCAGGATGGCTTTCAGATTGAGGCGCGACATGTTGTTTTTGCGACGGGCTACGAATCCCAGCAATTCCTGAGGCAGAATGCTGTTCGACTGGTAAGCAGTTATGCAATCGCTTCAACGCCGGTTACTAAATTCCCGAAAGGTTTTCAACGTCCAGTGATTTGGGAATCGGCGCGTCCGTACTTGTACGTACGCACTACGGCGGATTCCAGATTTGTCGCGGGCGGTGAAGACGTTGATTTTGTGGACGAGGCGAGACGTGATCGTCTACTGCCTGGGAAAACGAAGACGCTCGTGGGAAAACTGAGGAAAATGTTTCCGCACACTGCCTGGAAACTGGCGACTGCATGGACCGGAACTTTTGCGGAATCCGACGATGGACTTCCGTATATCGGGCCACATAAAGATTTTCCCGGCGCTCAGTTTGCATTGGGATATGGCGGCAATGGAATTACGTTTGCAGCGATAGCTACCCTTGTCATTCCCGATCTTATTTCCGGTACCAAGAATCCTGACGCAAGGATATTTCGATTCGGTCGCGAATCCTCATCAAACCATTGATTTGATCCATAGTCTATTTCACAGTGAAGGGTCTATCGTGAGAGGCAAACATAAGCTTCGTAAGGTCGAAGTTATGTCAAACGAAGTGCAACAAGTATATGAATGTGATTGCTGTGCCTGGATCCTAAATGCCTCGGCTGATCGAGATTTTAGCGAGATACAATCGGATTTCGATAGTCACGATTGCAAAGAAAACTCGTTAAAGAAAGGACCCATCGTCTTCGGCAATTAGAACCCGGTTTTTTATCCCGCTACACATCTAGCCGGCTCGGCGCGATGCGTACAGAACGGCCTTCAAACTGTGGCACCTTTCCGCTTCATGTGTTCTGGCAAGGCAGTTCATGTCGGAAGTTCCAAAGGAATTTTTGGGTCTTTGGCGGATGCCTTTCCCGCTTGCGTCCATGCAAATCTAGTTAAAACAGAACCCGCCACTGAAGATACCGCCGCTGCCTTGCGCAATTTTTTCCTTCTCTCTTGCCCGCCGCCGAGGGAAAGCAATCGAAGAAGCAAAGGCAGCGGACCTGAAAGCAAGCCACCAATTCGAGTGAGCCATCCACTCTTTTTCTCTTTCAGAGGTCTCAATGCCGGATCTCTGCGCAATTCAATTATAATTCCAATAGCGGTCTCACCTAGCGCAGTGGCCAGACCAATCGAGTTCAAAGCGACATTTTCGTGCCCTCTTAGTTCCAGCAGGCCTGATGCAGTCGCCATCCCTGAGGTGGCGAAATGGAGGGGTAACAACCCAACATTTTTGTGCCAGACGGGAATCGCGGTAGCGCCGATCAGAACACCTGTATAAGTTGAGAGCACAACGCCGGACAGTAAGGAAACAAATTCGGTGGCATTCTCTAAGTTACAAATCGTCCTATTGGCGTGCCCAGTCTTTTTTTCGATACTGGCCAGAAAGGCCGTTCCGACAGCACTGCTTGAGAATATAACAAGCGTCCACGATCCCACGGACATGGGACTTTGAATCTTAAATACCCGAAGCATGTTAAGGAAACGGGACGGCATTCCCAGGTCAGCAACGAGAAGAGCAGGCGAAATAACGCTTCCGATTGCAGCCAGCAAACGCGCATCGCGTATCAGGCGCGGATCTGCGCCTGTCGCTTTGGCGACGCTCGCTATTACTGTTGACGCTCCTGCCGCGCCGCCGGTAAAAAAGTAAACTGGTACCTGCCAGGTCCAAGCCGGAGCTTTCAGCGTCGGCATTCCGTAATAACCGTTTCCCGGAGAAGCCAAGGGAAAAGGAGCGTTTAACGGTTGTACGCCTGCAGATTCAATACGTCCTTTTTCTTTCGCTTCGCGCCGGATTTGTTGCAATCGCAATTCGCGAGCCTTGAGCCGACTCCCAGCCGATCCACGCGGAAGATTCTCATCGATCATTTGCGACTGCCTCCAAGGAACGCGAAAAGCGTTCCCGCTATCATTAATCCGGCAGCGAGAGCCGCCGAAGTCCAGCCTCGACGCAAATAAATTGTGGGCACTTCAGGTGTAGGCGGCAGATTATAGGTCCGAGGATCTCCGCGGACGATAAAAAATGCGTGGATGCCCCCAACGCTCGATTCCACCGGATCATAAAGTTGTACGTCCTCAAATCCTTTCCTTTTCAATTCGTCCATACGCTCGCGCGCGATTTCACGCATATGATCGATTTTGCCAAATTTAATAGATTCGGTCGGGCAGGCCGTGGCACAAGCTGGCGAAAGATTTTGTTTCTGTCGGTCGTAACAGAATGTGCATTTGAAGGCGCGACCATCGTCGGGATTGCGCTCGACCACGCCAAAAGGGCACGCGACCACACAATAGGCACACCCGTTGCACACATCCGGTTGGACGAAAACTCCGCCGAATTCCGTACGCACAATGGCGCCTGTGGGGCAAGCTTCTAGACAGCCGGCATTTTCGCAATGTTTGCAAACGTCGGAAGAAAACCCCCAGGAAAAAACCTCTGGTGAATTGCCGCCCAGCCCGGGCGTAGCACCCTCTTCCACGAATTTCACATGACGCCAAGCGGAATGGCCCAATGACCCGGTATTGTCGTAGGACATGCCCAGCCATTCGAAACCGTTATCCGGCACTTGATTCCATTCTTTGCAGGCCACTTCGCATGCCTTGCAGCCAATACAAAGCGTTGAATCTGTCAGGAATGCCGTCACGGTGCTCATCGAGGCTCCATCATTTCTCGGAATTGTTCCGCAGCCTCGGGCCCGTGAACGCGGCGTCCGGGAGTCACGTTGCAAAGCAGCGCCTTGGTTTCCATGATGCGTACGTTCGGTTCTTGCGACAGGGCAATCAAATCGTTCACCACATCCCCCTTCACCAAACCTTTATATCCCCAGTGATAGGGCAAACCGACCTGATGAACGGTATGGCCATTCAACTGGATAGGTTTCACGCGAGGTGTCACAAGCGCGCGAGCCTCGATAATTCCGCGAGCCGTTGCTATGGTGACAAAAGAACCGTGCTCGACACCCAATTCTTCTGCGAGTTCGGTGGAAATCTCACAGAAAAGTTCCGGCTGAAGCTCAGCCAAATGCGAAAGATAGCGTGACATTCCTCCGGCAGTGTGATGCTCGGTGAGTCGATAAGTTGTAAGTACGTAAGGAAAACGAGTATCCGGCGAAGAGGCGTACGCATTGCCACGATCTTCAAGCTTTTTCGCTGCGGGGTCGGTCTGCTGCTGAGGATATACCCGGTTTCGGACCGGTGCTTCGAGTGGCTCGTAATGGGCCGGCAGCGGTCCATCTTTTAATCCGCTGGGAACCCAAATCCAACCAAACCCATCGGGGTGCATGATAAACGGCTTATCACCGCCTATGCCGTCGTCGCCTTTGTCGCCGGATTTAGGTCTGTAACTCGGCGCCTTCGTCTTGGTGAAATCTGGAACATCGAGACCGGTCCACGCTTTTTTGCTTTCATCCCACCATACAAGTTTCTTGCGCTCGCTCCACGGCTTTCCATTCGGCCGAGCGGAGGCACGATTGTAGAGGATGCGCCGGTCGGCAGGCCAAGCAAACCCCCAGCCATGTCCATAAGCATCTTTGGAATTACGCTCCCGCGCCTTGTTCTCGCTTGAATTCGGGAAAATTCCAGAATAAATCCAACAGCCAGATGCTGTTGAACCATCTGATTTCAGATCTTTGAAACCTTCGACCAATTTCCCATCTGCTACTGTCCAGCCGTTGATCTCTTTGAGGACATCTTCTACTTTGGGCTCGGCATTCGGACCTTCGACCTCGTAATCCCAAGTGAGCTGCTTAAGCCCGGTATTTCGAGGCCGTTGATCATTCTTGGCTTTATCTTTCAATCGGCGCCCGAGGTGATACATGAACCACGTTTCGCTGCGCGAATCTCCAGGCGGCTCAATCGCCTTTTCGTGAAACTGGATCAGGCGCTGGGTATTGGTAAAACAACCACCTTTTTCTGCGTGTCCAGCAGCCGGGAAAAAGAAAACCTCGGTGTCAATTTCTTCGGGATTTAGCTTTCCACGGGATACTTCTGGAGAATCCGACCAAAACGACGCTGTTTCGGTTTCCACCATATCGCGAACTACCAGCCACTTGAGCTTGGCTAGTGCTTCGCGCTCGAAACCCGAATTCGGTGCGCCCACGGCAGGGTTTTGTCCCATAACAAACAGGCCTTCTACATTACCTTTGGCCATCTCAAGCCAATAGCCGATATGAGAATGATCGCCTGTAACACGTGGAAGCCAATTGAAGCCGTAATCATTTTCTTTGGTGGCTGCATCGCCATAATAAGACTTCAGAAGACTGATAATATACTTGTCGAAATTGGCCCACCAGCCAGTTTTGGCCTTGTGTTTTTCGATGTAAGCCTTTAGGTCGTCCGCGTCAGCTTCGAAAAAAGGCATCGGAAGATAGCCGGGCAAAATATCATAAAGCGTCGGGATGTCAGTGGACCCTTGAATGGAAGCGTGTCCGCGCAACGCGAGAATTCCTCCGCCGGGCCTCCCAATATTTCCGAGCAGCAATTGAAGAATCGCCGCAGTGCGAATAATTTGAACGCCATTGGAATGTTGCGTGAAACCGACGGCATAGCATATCGCCGCAGTTTTATCCGGCCCCGAGGCGGACACAAACATCTCTGCCAGCTTTTCGAAAATGTCATGCGGAACACCGCAAATTTGTTCCACGAGTTCTGTTGTATATCGCGAGAAATGACGTTTTAGCACCTGGTACACACAACGCGGATCCTTCAAGGTAAGGTCTTGACGGTAGATAGCTTCATCGGTTTGTTCGCCGCCACGATCTTTCGCATGACCGCCATGACTTCCTTCGCTTCCGCTCTCGTTGGTCTCTTTCGAAGGTGAGTCCTTGTACGCCCATGTCTCAGTTTTGTATTGTTTCTTTTCCGGATCCCAACCAGAAAATAACCCCGCCAAATCTTCGGTATCCTTAAAGTCATCGCGTACGATGATGGACGCATTGGTGTAGTTGACTACGTATTCGCGAAAATCTTTCTCCTTTTCGAGAACGTAACGAATCATCGCACCCAGAAAAACAATATCGCTACCCGCGCGAAGAGGCACCCACTTGTCCGCCATCGCAGAAGTGCGCGTGAACCGCGGATCCACATGTAGGATTTGTGCGCCCCGCTTGCGCGCTTCCATCACCCACTGAAATCCAACAGGATGATTTTCCGCCATGGAAGAGCCCATGATCAGAATGGCATCCGAGTTAGCAAGATCTTGTTGTGCGGTAGTAGCGCCCCCGCGCCCGAAGGAGGTGCCCAGACCGGGCACCGTCGAGCTATGTCATATGCGAGCCTGGTTGCTGATACACACCATTCCCAGGCCAGCCGTAAACAGTTTCTTGATGAGATAATTTTCTTCATTGTCGAGCGTGGCTCCGCCTAGATGCGCGACGGCAGTTGTCTGCATCAATGTTCTGCCGTCTTTTTTCTCGGCAAAAGTCCGCTCGCGGGAATCCCACACGCGGTCGGCTACCATATCCATCGCTAATTCCAAGTCTAAATATTCCCAATGACTGGAGTGCGGCCGGCGATAGCGAACTTTCTTGGCGCGATTCGGGTGCGTCAGCAATTCGAAACTCGCCGCGCCTTTGGGACAGAGATGTCCGCGAGAAATTGGAGATTGCGGATCGCCCTCAATAGAAACTAGCTTTCCTTCCTTATGGAAAATGACTTGCCCACAGCCCACTCCGCAATAAGGACAGATGGATCGCGCTACTTGCGCGTCGTGGTTCCGCGCCTGCAAAGTTCGGGTTCTGTCACTCATGGCTTCGCGACCCGTTCCGTCCCCGCCGGTCACAATCTGCCGAATGAGAGGCCACCGCATGAGCAGGTCTTTAATCATTTAGGACTCCGAAGGCTTCGCAGGCTTAGCTGTCGTTAATACCGGGTGTATCCAAGAAGTGAATATACGATCTACGGATTCCCTGGAGCATCAGGGCATTACCTTAGCTCGGGGGAATATGTCCCTTATACAAAGGAGGCTTTGGGGGACCACTTAATCTTCTTCAACTACCACGGCGGACCAATTCTTTTGGAACCGACGCAATTTAGTGGCACGCTATCGTCTATCACGCCAACGAACGTTACCTCTCCGGATTGAACAATTTCTTCACAGACAATAATGTTCAGGCCATAAACTTCCAAACCGGCACGCAAACGATGTTGAGTGGGAACAGTGGCCAGTACTGAATTCAACGGTCTAACTGTTGGAGATCAAGCCACCTTGAACCGGTAGTTGTTCAATGGCGGCGTAGGCCAGAACTTGGTCGTTTTGGGTGGGAGCGTTATTGATAATGGCGCGGTGCCCGCTGCTGCATTAAGAGCAAGAACACAAAAATAGTCTACCCGAAAAGAGCGGCGCGCTTTCACTCGATGCAAGGTGCAACGCTCGATAAATTTCAACGAAGTTATCGCTTTGCAGCTTTCGTACGCGTGCGTAGGATCGGCATGCTCAGTCGGCGCCGGGAGCGGCTGCTCGGACCAAGCGCGGTTTTGCTACCGCGGGTTTGGAAATTTCTTGCGACATTTTAGGGCGTCGTCGAACGTCGACGGGGAAAATATCGACGGGCCGGTTGTCGTCTGCGGATTTTAACAAAGCTTGAATGATCCGCACATCGACCAAACCTTCATGGCCAGACGGTTCCGGTTGCTTGTTGTTTAGCACGCAGTCCGAGAAATAAACTAGCTCGGCAGCAAACTGATCGCGTTTCTTGAATGATCGCTTAGTTGTTCGACCGTCGACCATTATTTGGGACTTTAGGGTATCCGCCATCTCGTAAGCAGGGTCCATCTTTAGGACACCTTTAGTGCCAATGACCTCGAAAATGGATCGATTGGCGGCGCCAAAACTTGTAGTGAAAGAAGCGACGCGATCACCCGGAAATTTAAGCAAGACGCTCGTCATCTCGGGAACTTCGTTGAATCGCTTACTGTCGGAGCCGAGATTCCACGCGAAAGCCTGCACGGGTTCGGCCTTGAACAAATAGCGCGCGGCATTGAGGCAATAAACACCCATGTCGTAGAGGGCGCCGCCTCCGACATCTTTTTGAAGGCGTGTGTTTCCCGGCTTTACCTGCTGCGAGAAAACAGACGTGAACATGCGCGGCTCGCCGATTTTTCCGGAGTTGACAACTTCGACTGCATGCAAATTGCCATATTCGAAATGAAGACGATAGGCAATCATCAATTTCACGCCGGCATTTTCGACCGCCTCAATCATAGCTTCGCAGTCTTGTTCAGTGAGTGCCATCGGCTTTTCGCACAGGATGTGAATGCCAGCATTAGCGGCGCTTTCGGTATAGGCCCGGTGCATGCTGTTGGGAAGAGCGATGTAAACCGCGTCGATTTCGCCGCTATGCAAGCACTCTGCGTATTGCTCGTATGAAAATGTGTGCTTCACTTGATATTTGCGCGCGAGTGATTTCAGCTTTTTGGGATCGTCGGACACAAGGGCGGTTAGTTCCGAGTTCTCACGCGCGTGAGCGAAAGCAGGTAACACCGCTATCTGCGAGATATAGCCCTGACCTACGACCGCGTATCGAAGTTTATTTTGTTCCTTTGAACGAGTGTTCCTTAGCATTCCCTTCGTCTCTGAGTTGGTTCGCGCGCGGTTACCCATTAAGGTCCCCCTTAAAATCCAGCCCTGATATGTCACTTCTTGCGCTTTCGCGGTCGATGCAGCGAAAGCAGTGCGTTTCTCAGATCAGAATAAAGTCCTCACCGCGAACCTCAGCCTCAACCGCATTCACGAGCGCCTCAGCCGCTTTCGTCTTGGCGACGTATGCCCGAACCCCAACCCTCTTGGCCTCTTCAACGAAGCGTTGGTCGGCGTTCGAAGACAAGATCACGATTGCTGATTCGGGGAGGATCATCTTGATCTCTTGGGCAGCTTCAAATCCATACTTGACTGGCATGGTTATATTCAAAATCACGACGTCTGGCTTCATTTCTTGGCTTCCTCGATCGCTGTTCCACCGTCGACTGCTTCGCCTATGACCTCGAAGTCAGGGTGGGCCTGCAGAGTGGAACGCACAATCTTTCTTATAAGCGGATGGTCGTCGGCTATAAGAACACGCACCTGTCGGCCAGTAGGTTTACGCGCCGCAGCAACTGGTTCGGTCATAGGTTTTAGCTAATTGTGATTTTTAAGCTCGCGTACTGAACTTTGTTTCCACTCTTGTTTGAGTGTTCGCAAATTCGAAGACGCATCTCGCATCGCCAGCAAATCACTCTGGATATCTGACTCCCGAGCGCCGCGACTCGACTCGACCGTGTGTTGCTTTTTCCGCAGCTTCGAGCATTCAGTTTTTTTTGCCGGATCAATCTCCGCGACGGCAATCTCATACAACCAGCGCCAGGAGATATCAACCATGGCCAAGAAGAACAAAAACGTGCCGATGTAGCTATACATCGGACGCTGTATTTAGAAACTGTAGAAGACCGATTCGCGTATCTATTGCTCTATTCCGTTCCCGGATATGCGACCTTTCGACGTTTGCAGGGTCCGAAAGTTACTACCTCCTGCGCACTCAAGTGTTCTGCCAAACTACCTTGAAGTCTGCTGGCATATACAGCTTCAAAGGGGTGTCCAAAACCGGCAAACGCCGCCATCATCGCCGTTCTTCTTCCAAGGGAGCCACTTATGACCGAGAAATCTGAAATTGAAAAGGCGGTTCCGAAAAATCCATTGCGTCCCCAGGGATTTAATGAGGAGGCAATTCGGAATTTCCAGCTCAGTACCGCTGAGGGCAAGGCGGCAACTGAGGTTGAATTTGTAGACGGAAAGCTTCGTCTCGTTTATCGAGGTCACAACACTTAATGTTTTGCATACCAGGACGCTGGCCCGATTTCTAGGCTAAATCTCAGCGTTTAGCGACGAATTCTATGGATGCCTGTATTCGAGCATTGCGCTCAATTGAGCTAGACCTCAGTCCCTCCGGTCAAGGCGATATGGAGGAAACCTTTCTTGCAGAATTGGACATCGTGCTCGGCTGTTTTCATTCGTCACTGTGGAAAACGGAAGACTAGATCGAACGGTATCTCGCCGTGCCGCGTAATCTCGCGGTTCAGATCCTGGGGGTCCGCGCCTGCGGACGAAAATAATTCACAGTCTTGACAGTTTCCTATACCCCCGATGATACTGGCGCCGCTTAGTCAAAGCGACTCAATGAAGAAGCCAACGCGAAAGAGAATCTCTGCGAAAAAAACTCTCCGTTCGCCATCCGTGAGGCGCGTGGGTGCTAAGCACCGCAAACCACAATCGACTAAGGCTTCTGTCGCGGTAGACAATGACGGTAAGCTCACTTTCAATCATGCCATGATCTACGTTAAGGACGTTGAGCGCGGGATTGTCTTCTACCGCGATTTGCTGGGATTCAAGCTCATCGAAGACTTCCAGTATGAGAAAAAGCCAGTGTATGCACGGCTGCGTGCACCGGGTGGCGACGGCACCATTGCTCTGCATCAGGTGGGTCCGGAGAATTCCGTATTGAGCGACGGTGTACGTCTATATTTCGAGGTCCGTGCGCTCGATGACTTCTGCCGCAATCTCCAGAAAAAGGGATTCCACATGACCCAACTGCCACGCATGATGCCTTGGGGATGGCGACACGCTTATCTCAACGATCCAGACGGCCACGAGATTAGTCTGTATTGGGCGGGAGAAAATCGCATGAAGAAAACGATGATCAAAGCGCAAAGAGCCGCCCGCGTTTGACTCCTTCCATGAGAAGGCCGGTCTGAGTCAAGACGGTTTTGTTTTTTCTCTCTGTGGAATCCTAACCTTATTCACCGAGCCGCCTCTGTCGCCATCCTTCCATCCGCAGTCTTTGATGAGCGTTTGTCGCTCGCTGCAAGGTGGGCGTCCTCGATACAGTAGGTGCTGCTACCTGATAATCGACCTTGGCTCCTATCTCTCGACGGGAGCTGGGCCAGGAGTTAGGCGCAGTCACCTGATCTCGGCGGTTGAGCTCGGCTGTTAAAATTCACACTCTCCTATGCCACTGCGCTCACCACCCCGTGGTTGTTCCGCAATGGTTCATAGACTTCTCCGCTGACCCACAGCTTGTGAAGCAATACTGCCAACTTCCGTGCTACCGCAACGACAGCTCGCTTTTTCGCATTCCTGCCTCCGCGCTCAGCGAGCCTCAGTCCCCATCGCCGTAGATCACTGTCCGGTCCAAACGGTCCGAGAATGTAGTGCGCACCCTGCACCAGCATCGTTCTCAGGTAAGCGTCTCCCTCTTTGCTGATGTGTAGTTGGGGCTGACTCATACCCGAGTTCCTTCGACCGGGGCGCAACCCGACAAAGCACCCCGCATCCCGGCTGCGGCGAAATCGGTGGGGGTCATCCAAGGTCAGAACGTAGGTCAACGCAATGAGTGTTCCGACTCCCTTCACCTGTTTGAGCAGTGCAATCTGAGGATAGATTTCCTTGCCGATTTTCTCGATCCGCCGATCATATTCCGCGATCCGCTCGGTCAGCGATTCGATTTCTCCCAGCAGCGGGTCTAAGGCATCTCTCAATTCCTGGCTCAGCCCCTGGGAGGTCTCCCGACTCATTTGATGTGTGCCGCATTTCTGAAGTCGCTCGCCATAGGATTTCGTTAAGCCGCGCGCAGCATTCACCAGCGCCGTGCGCGCACCGACCAATCCTGATCGAGCGCGGATAACTGTCAGATGGATTTGCGCTTGGGCACTGCGATGGCGCACCGGGCCCAACAACCCTGGGTCGATTCTGGCTAGCCGTGCCAACGTCCGGGCATCCAGCTGATCATCTTTTCGGCTACTGTCTCCGATCAATCGCACATTGCGCGCGTGGGCTACGATCACCTCGTGCTCCACCGGCTCAACTGCCTGCTTACCCAAGGTGAATGGGTTCCAGTCTCCAGTGCGATCCGACTGCGCGGGATCCGGCCGAAGACCTCCTCGATTCCTTTCGGAGTGGTCGGTAGTTTGCCCTCCAAAATCACTTCGCCTGCACCATTCAAAATGCAGTAATGGCTGAATCGGTCTCCCAGATCCAATCCAATCGTTAGCTTTTCATCTTTGAAAATCTCGATTCGGTCCAGCGCCATAGTGCTAATCTTTCCCATAGCCGGTCTCCTTTCTCTTGCGCCTCGAGCGCGTCGATCATTGGGAGCGTATCGCATCCCGCTGGAGACCGGCCTTCTCATCCCATCTGATAAGTCGTATTATCGGACGAGTGCCTGCACCGATTGAAGTCGTTTGTGGACGATATATTTGCGAAAGCGTAATATCCGGATAGATGCCTCAGGAATTTATTAGGCACGAAGAAGAGCCCGAACCCCAAGGCTCTGGTAATCGCTTCGGCGGACCACCCAAACACGTTGCGGCAGGTGTTCTAGACCCACCGTTTCCCCCGAAGAAACCTCTCCGGCCAATTCCTCCAATTTCTCGGTCCACGCTTATTCGGTTGTTCGCGGTGGTTATTCTCGTTGGGTTTGCATTGGTCACACTGATAAATAGCCTGGAAAGCCTTTTGAAATTAGCAATAGCATATCGGCCTAACTCCCGATTAGTCGGGTGGTCTCAATGGGTCGATGCAACACCATCTGTTATAAATCTGCTCTTTAAAGGTGGTGTTGTATCGTTCCCTGGGTGGTTACCTCTTGAGCTGGAATTTTCACGCCTGTGCGTGTTCGCGTGTTGCGATTGCCGTAGAGCAGAATCCATTAGGTCTGAGGACGGCAAGTTTGTATCGCGAGATCACCGTTCGGGAGCAGTGGTGCTTTACGTCGGGAATCCATGAACTGGCGACGCCGTCTTGGCCTCTGGATTAGCTCCTGCCTGGTGATTCTCGTGCTTTGCTGTGGAGTTGTCATTCTTCTGTTCTTTCATCGTTTCTATCCGAGCGTCCCACCACCGAATTTCTCGCCCGCGCATGATCTGGCGACGGCTCAATGGCAAGATTTCGAGTACTTCCGGCGCTATCTCAACCTGGACCAAGCCTATTCGCTTGAAGCCCGCTCTCAAGCAAAGCAACTACTTACCGAATACCAAACAAAGGCGGGATCTCTCAGGCCCGCACAATTCGATCTTGCGGTTTCGCGCATGGTGGCACTTGCCGACAACGGACATTCGGCGGTTTACAAAGGGTCGCTTTCGCGTCGGAATAACCGCCTGCCCTGCCGTCTGTATCACTTTTCGGATGGATACTATGTTATTCGCGCCCGGCCAGCCTGTCGTCAGATGTTGGGCGCAAAGGTCATCGCAGTGGATGGCGTGCCCATTGACGCGATAGTTGATCGCATGTTCGAATACTCAGGCGGTCCGCGGAATCATTACGACCAGTTTATTTCCGTATTTTTCCTGGAATCGCCCGAACTGCTTCACGCTGCCGGCCTCGCATCCTTGACCGATCGTCTGACCCTCCACATCATGTTGCCGGATGGCTCGAGGCAAGACGAAACCATTATCGCCGATCCGCCCGACTCGAGCGCGCCGCACGTTTATTCAGATTCTTATCTCTCGCCGCAAAGGATTGACGGAGAAGGGAAAGATTGGAGCACGCTGCTCTCACCCGACGCGAAATTACCTTTATTTCTCTTGGATTATGCAAACCCGTTTCAATCCCTTTACTGGGCGGACAAAGAAGTCTACTACCTAGAATTCAAGAGCAACGAAGGCGAATCCGGTCATAGCATTGGCAAATTCGTCGCTCGTGTAAAACACGAAATCGTAGCGGACCGGCCTCGCGATGTCGTGGTTGACCTTCGCCTTGATCAAGGCGGGGACTTCGTCACTACTGCAGGCCTAATGACGAATCTCGCTAATCTGACGGATTCCATCCAGCACGTTTATGTTTTGACCAGCGCGTGGACGTTTTCGGCCGGTAACGTAAGCGTTGCGCTCTTGAAACAGCATGGTGGGAGGAAAGTCTCTGTCATCGGAGAAACAGTGGGTGATCGTATTCGCATCTGGGCTGAAGGCGGGGATATGACGCTGCCCAACTCCAAATTAGACATTGGATTCGCGACTGGACTGCACGATTACACGCATCCATGCTGGCGCGAACGCGGCTGCTTTTGGACCATGTTTTTCTTCCCGATGCACCTGGCGACATTGGACCCAGACGTCCGTTTGCCCTACACATTCGACGATTATGTGGCACTGCGAGATCCCATGCTCGACTGCGCGCTGACGCTCGCGACGCAACACCCGTAAGAGCCGATTTGCGGTCGCGTCGGAGGAGAAGAGTTTCTGCTCCTGCTCACGCACAGTGATGAAACAAATATGCGAATAGTCTTAGAGAGCATACTCAACGAAGCGCGCATCGACTGCACAAATTCTTGTTCGCGACAAAACGATTTCGGTGACCGCGAGTTTCGGCGTTTCCGGTATTGAGGGCAAGATCCCGCCAGGATTCGCCAGCTGGTCAGACAAGCCGACGAGGACTCTACGCAGCCAAGCGCGCAGGCCGTAACCGCATCGAAGTTTGTGCAGCGACTAAATGATCTTCCGACGTATCACAAGGCGAAGTGGAGAAGCGGACAGGTCTGCTTCGGTGTTACATTTTGGCGGGTAGAAAATGGACACACAGTTCCGTCCGCGGATACTCTAGAGAAGATGGCTCGTACGTTGGAAGTTCGACGTATCGACTTTTCACTGACGACGCAGGTGTAAGAGGCCGAAGATACTGCTCCCAAACGTTCCGAGTCGCCGTCACTAGCAAACAGACCGCGAGATTCAGGCTTTCGCCAAATTATTATGTCGGATGAATGACAAGAGTCGCCGTCTTTTGTTCCACATGGGTTCGAAAATGGCGAACAGCTAGATTGTGAATGCGAACCCCGCCAGTCTGCCAGTTCTCTCATGTTCCCTCCTCACTTTGGCAAATGCCAAAATAAAGTCGCCGAAGTTAAGGGAGGAGTTACAACTTTATTTTCGGGTGCGGTGCACCGCGCAGAACTATCTTGCAAGCAAAATCCAGCCCACAGTGTTGGCAGAATCTGACCGGCCATTCTTGAATGAACTTTCCGCATTCCGCGTTGGGGCACGTGTTGTAAAGTTCCGAGCCACATTGGCTACAAACTTTTTGTTCCACCAATTCTGATTCTCGATCAGAGCCAGTCGTGCACATTTCATGGTAACCGCAATCAGCATTTGAACACACTACATACCGACGAGCGCTGGTCATATAATTTACCCTCTAGCCGAGAGAAGTTAGCGTGGTTCGGGTCATAGCTTTAGTGAGAGTGACCGAGGTCTCGGTGTTCTGCGTTCCTAACGGCTTCGCGCCCGTTTCGTTTTCCTCACCGAGAGTGTCGACTTTATCCACCGCCGCAATTCCCAAATAGCCACCGATGAGATCAGCCACATTGTGGTAGCAAACACCAATACCAGCCATGAGTGGCTCCAAAACAAGAGAAACTTCCATACCACCAGGGCAAATATCGCCAGACCTATACAGCCGATAATGGACCCGCGAGCCTCGACACTAACCGCGTCCCTGGCTCGAAAGGTACCGTCAATTCCGCCACGCTCCTTCTTCTCCTTTTCGTGTTTTTCGACCAAAGTAGCGCTTGCTGGAAAAATTGCCGGAAATGCTAAAAATAGTCCGCCCAAGACTGGGCCAAAGTTTTTCGCGATCAGGCCGGCAATAACAGTTATCAGTCCCCCGAAACCGATGCGCAGAGCTAGCTCGTACCATTTCGTTTGCCGCAATGCTGATGGATTGAACTTAACGACCATTACTTGAGCCAGAATAGCCACATTGTGAAAGCCGCTGAAAACCAAATAGCTAGAAGCATGGCAGTGACTCGTATTGCGGCGGGTTTATATTGAAATGTAATGTACATGACGGACCACGCGTAAATAAGAAATGCGATTGCCCCGGCAACCATAGACCTAGCCTCCAGGGAAGCGTAGACAACCCCATCATGGACCAACGTTAGACCTAGCGTGGCTAAGGCCACGGAGGGCGCTGCTCCGAAAAGACCTGCGAAACTTTTCGGCCTTAACAGGTCGCTTACAGACGAGAATGCTGCGACCACCAAGCCCCCTATTACGAAACGAAAAACTATTTCCTTCAACATAATTTATGTATTCCGAGGTCGTAGTACACGCTATCGAGTGCCGCGAATACAAAACATGCGGCAAAACATGTAGATGCGTCTGTCGGATGTTGTATGGCAGCGGACTAACTAATCGCAAACCGGTACCTCTTCAACGTAGAGATTCAATCCATACGGTGTATTCAGGACTGATTTACACCATTGCCTTGATGGTCGAACAGGAAAGCGAAATTATGATGTATCGGCAGACAAACTGGTATGCGAAGTGCCCTCAAAGGGCAACTCGCAGGGAGAAATTATGAAGGCTTTAGTTTATAACGGGCCCCGGAATGTGAGCGTTCAGGAACTCCCCGATCCAAAGATCAAGCAGCTGACAGACGTCCTGGTCAGGGTTACCACAACGAATATTTGCGGTTCTGACTTGCACATGTATGAGGGCCGCACGGACGTCGAAAAGGGCAAAGTTCTTGGACACGAGAACTTGGGCGAAGTCGTTGATGTGGGCGATGCGGTGTCGAGCGTGAAGGTCGGTGACCGCGTCTGCCTGCCATTCAACGTAAGCTGCGGCTTCTGTAAAAACTGCGAGCGCGGTTACACGAGCGCATGCCTGACCGTCAATCCAGGCAAGGCCGGCGGCGCTTATGGCTACGCTGGAATGGGTCCGTACGAAGGCGGGCAAGCTGAATTCTTGCGCGTTCCCTATGGAGATTTCAATTGTTTGGTGCTACCGGAAGGCGCCGAGGAACAGGAAAACGACTACGTAATGCTGGCCGATATTTGGCCAACGGGATATCACGCGACTGAACTTGCCTGCGTCGAGCCGGGCGAATCCGTTGTTGTCTATGGCGCGGGACCGGTCGGTTTGTTCGCCGCCTACTCCGCGATTCTCAAAGGCGCCAGCAAGGTGATGATTGTTGACCGGTTGAAAGATCGTCTGAAATTAGCTGAGCAGATCGGCGCGATACCAATCGACGATTCCAAGGGATCGCCGGTTGAACAGGTTCTCGGGATGACTGACGGGAAAGGCGCTGACAAGGGCTGCGAATGCGTGGGTTATCAAGCGCACGACGTTGAAGGTAATGAACACCCAAACATGACAATGAATAATCTGGTGGCCTCGGTGCGCGAGACCGGGAAAATCGGGTTGGTTGGGGTTTTCCCAGAGAAAGATCCTAAGAGTCCGGACAGCTTGGAGAAGCATGGTCAAATAGCGTTCGACCTCGGAAAGTTCTTCGAAAAGGGACTAACCATGGGGTCCGGGCAATGTAACGTAAAAAAATATAATCGGCATCTGGCCAATTTGATTAAAACCGGTAAGGCTAAGCCATCATTCCTCGTGTCGCACGAATTGTCGCTCAATGAAGCGCCGACGGCCTATGAGCATTTCGATGCGCGCGATGAAGGATGGACGAAGGTGGTTCTGAAACCGATGGCGGCGCACGCTAAGCGAAGCAAAGCGGCATCGGCGTCAAAACATTAAGAGCTGCACATTTTTTTCTGCCACGCAAGTGAGGTGTAAATGTCGAAGAAAAATAAACAAGTGAACGGGTTGGCTAATCCGCTAAAGCTTGCTCCACGTAAGGACAAGGATGATGACGATGTCATACAGGTAGTGATCGAAACTCCTAAAGGAAGCCGAAACAAGTTTGCATTCGATCCGGAACAGAAGGCTTTTCAGTTAAAGAAAGTTCTACCTGTTGGAATGGCGTTTCCGTACGAATTCGGCTTCGTCCCATCGACCAAAGCAGAAGACGGCGACCCTGTGGACGTTCTGGTGCTAATGGACGAGCCAGCTTTCCCGGGTTGTCTGGTAAACGGCAGAGTCATCGGAATTATCGAGGCGGAACAGGGCGAAAAGAAAGACTTGGAGCGGAATGACCGGATTGTGGCAATTGAAAAAAACAACCACACCTATTCGTTCATCAATCACATCGACGATCTCGGGGAGGAATTCATAAAAGAACTTGAGGAATTCTTCGTCAACTACCACAAATTGATCGGTAAGAAATATCACATTCTTGATGTCAAAGGTCCAGGGGAGGCTCGACGCCGGATCAAGGATGGTATGCGAGCTTCTCGCAGCAAAGCGAGTTAAATGTCTTTGGTAAGGTGTTAATAAACCGTCTCTGCGATGTCGAAAAAAACAAACAGACGTCAGCGCGCAAGCAGCGACATACCGGCGCTTCTGTTCGATCTCGATGGCACGCTCGTCGACACTGTTTACGAGCATGTATTGGCCTGGTCTGAAGCCTTGCAAGACGAAGGCATCCACTACCCAAGCTGGAAAATCCATCGGCGCGTAGGCATGGGTGGAGAAATATTCGTGAAAGCGCTGCTCCGCGAAATAGGCACGACTGCTATCGAATCAAAAGTGAAACGCCTGGGAGAAATCAAGAAGAAGATTTTCATGGGATGGATTTCGAAAGTTCAGATATTGCCAGGCGCTCGTGAATTGCTGAAGCGTCTATCACAACTCGGCGTTCCATGGATTATTGCCACGAGTGGAGGGAAAGACGAAGTTGCGCCACTTTTAAAGCTTCTGTCCTTGCCCTCCGACGCACCGCTTGTAACAGGAGACGATGTAAAAAAGGCAAAACCGGAGCCCGATGTTTTTTTAGCTGCGGCAGAGCGATTGGGCGTGGCTGTCAGCGACTGCATCATCGTTGGGGATAGCGTGTGGGATCTTTTGGCCGCTCGGCGTGCGAAGGGACTGGGGGTTGGTTTGCTTTGTGGAGGCTACGGCCGAGATGAACTGGACCGAGCTGGCGCCTATAGGGTTTACAAAGATCCTGCGGAGTTGTTGGGACACCTTGAAGAACTTGGTATTTATACAGATTGATTGTCGGAAATGATCTGCATGCCCACGAAAACGAGTCGCAATAGACAAATTCAGAGCATTCATCGCATATACACCGAGGACACTCGCAGGAAATCCATCATCCGAGCCGTCGCAACATTTTTTAAGAATTTCACGCTGCAACCCACCACCGGATTTTACAAAGGCGGTGCTGAGCCTTCGATCATTATCGAGATTATTGGCGCAAAAGAAGGCCAGATCAAATCACTGGCTGCGCGGATCCGCGAGATCAATGGACAGAAATCGGTTTTGATTCTCAGCGCTTCGTGTCGTGCGCAGAAGATTAAAAAACGCTGAACGTTTTGCTGAAGGAATCAACACTGACAACTCTAACCAACTCCAACATTGCAGAATTGCTGGCGATTGAAGCGGAAAACGCGAGTCACTTCGTCCAAAGGGCTTTGCGACGCGCATCGCGCAGAGCTTTTCTTTGGGATGAAGAGGCGGCTCACCTAGTCGAGCAAAATCGCTCGCTCACGGGACTATCGGGTATTGGTCCTTACATTGAAAAGTTAATTATGCGATGGATCGCAGATCCGCCACGCGTTCCAAAGCCTCCGTCACTCCGAAGAGATTTTGTTACGATTCCACAGGCGCGAGCAGCACTCGCTAGGAGGCCTGCGTGGCTAAGCGAGCTTAAGGGCGATCTGCAAATGCATACACAGTGGAGCGATGGGTCGGGGTCTGTTAGCGAGATGGTAGAAGGTGGCGAGCAGCGCGGTTACGAATATGTCTCCATAACCGATCATTCCAAAGGGCTTGCCATTGCAGGTGGGATCGATGAGAAACAACTATCGCAACAAGCGAAGGAGATTGATTCTGTTAATCGCACCTCCAAAGTTGCCGGGAAAAAAATCCGCGCGTTACGTTCGATCGAATTGAATTTGAATCCTCGCGGCGATGGAGACATGGATAAGCGATCGCTGGCTCGCCTAGATTTAGTGCTTGGTTGCTTTCATTCTTCTTTGCGAAAGAAGGAGGACCAAACTAGTCGCTACATCGCTGCCTTGCGCAACCCGTCCATTCAAATTCTGGGCCATCCACGCGGGAGAATTTATAATTTTCGGCCGGGGCTGAGTGCTGACTGGTCCAGAGTGTTTGGTGTCGCCGCAGAATTGGACAAAGCTGTGGAAATTGATGCTTATCCAGACCGACAAGACCTTAGCCTCGATCTAGTTCGTCTTGCGAAGAAGGCTGGCTGCCGGATTTCGCTGGGCACTGACTCTCACGGTCTCTCGCAGCTCGCATTTATCGAACTCGGACTCGCCTCCGCTGTCCTGGCGGGCGTCAAGCGTGAGCGCATCTTAAATTTTATGAGCCGGGGAAAATTGCTGGATTGGGTAGCAAGCGTCCGAGAACTGGCGTTTCTCAGAACGTCACAGAAGTAGGGCCCAAGTCTTCGTTCTAAGCCGCCTTCTTCCTGTTTTTTGTGGCCCTGCGAAATGCGAATACACCGTCATACCGGCCCACTTACATGATTATCGGGATGGTGGTGCCGCTTTGCGGCCTTTAGGATCTCAACGCAGGAAAAACTCTGAGAGGAGGTGTACCGTGCAGCAATCAGAACTAAAGGAACTTTTCATCGACGAACTTAAAGACATTTATAATGCCGAGACTCAACTGATAAAAGCCCTGCCCAAAATGGCTAAGGCAGCTAAATCTGGCAGCTTGCGGAGCGGATTCGAGGAACATCTCAAACAAACCGAGGGCCATGTCTCACGGCTGGAATCGATTTTTCAGAACTATGACGAGAAGCCGACAGGTAAGAAGTGTAAAGGCATGGAAGGCCTGATCGAAGAGGGGGATGAGGTAGCTGGTGAGAACTACGGGGACGGTGCAAAGGATGCAGCGTTGATCGGCGCGGCCCAGCGTGTCGAACACTATGAGATCGCTGCCTACGGAACAGTGCGCGCGATGGCTGAGAAACTCGGTAATGATGAGGCTGTACGATTGCTAGGCTTGACCTTGCAGGAAGAGAAGGATACAGACGAGAAGCTCACAAACTTGGCGGAACAAATTCCTGTCGAGGGTCGCAGGGCGGCGGGTTCGGGTAGATAAACTACCGAGAATCGCGCTGAGCGAAAGCAGTGCACGGAATGCTTAATCCAAAAGAAAGGGAGGCCATTCGAGGTTTCTCCCTTTCTTGTTTAAGCTAATGGTTTTTGATTGCGGACAAGCTCGAAGTTGTATTGCAGTCATAGGTCCCATCTCGGTTTAAAGCCGATTTCATGAGGCTAAAAGGAAAAATGGCGCGTCAAAAAACGAGCAAATCCAAAACATCGCAGATGGAACTCAAGCGACTGAAAACGAAAGGTGGGGAAACCCACCAACAAGCGGATGCTGCTGAAGTTCCGCTGACAACGGACCAAGGACTCCCCGTTTCGGATAATCAGAATTCGTTACGCGCCGGAGAACGCGGACCAACTCTACTGGAAGATTTTATTTTGCGCGAGAAAATCACGCACTTTGACCACGAGCGCATACCTGAGCGCATCGTCCATGCACGTGGTTCCGCGGCGCACGGATATTTTCAGGCATATCGTTCGATGAAGAAGTTTACGAAGGCAGCCTTTCTGTCGAATCCTGACGTTAAAACTCCCGTTTTTGTCAGATTTTCTACGGTCGCGGGTGAACGCGGTTCGGCCGACCTGGCGCGCGACGTGCGAGGGTTTGCGGTGAAGTTCTATACCACCGAAGGGAATTTCGATTTGGTCGGCAATAATATTCCAGTATTTTTTGTGCAAGATGCCATGAAGTTTCCCGACTTGATCCATTCTGTGAAACCGGAGCCCGACCGCGGATTTCCCCAGGCCGCTTCGGCTCACGATACATTCTGGGATTTCATTTCGCTGATGCCCGAATCGATGCACATGATCATGTGGGTGATGTCAGATCGAGCTATTCCCCGGTCGTATCGCATGATGGAGGGTTTTGGTATTCATACATTTCGCCTCGTCAATGATGCCGGCAAAACCCATTTTGTTAAGTTCCACTGGCGGCCGAAGCTAGGAACAGCATCAGTTTTGTGGGATGAAGCAGTAAAAATCAACGGAGCCGATGCGGATTTCCACCGAAAAGATTTGTGGGAAGCAATCGACGCAGGTGACTTTCCGGAGTACGAGTTGGGGCTGCAAATTTTCGACGAAGCCATGGCGGATGGCTTCGAGTTTGATGTGCTCGACGCGACGAAGCTCATTCCGGAAGAGTTGGTGCCTCTGCAAATGGTTGGCAAGATGGTTCTAGATCGGAATCCGGACAATTTCTTCGCCGAAACGGAGCAAGTTGCATTCTGCCCAAGCCATCTAGTGCCCGGACTGGATTTTTCTGAAGATCCTTTGTTGCAGGGCAGACTCTTTTCGTATCTCGACACGCAGTTAAGCCGTTTGGGCGGGCCGAATTTTCACCAGCTTCCGGTGAACGCACCGAAGTGTCCTTTTCACAATCTACAACGCGACGGAATTCACCAAATGACCGTGCCTAACGGGCGCGTCGCGTATGAACCAAATTCCCTGGATGCGGCCGCACCTCGCGAGTCTTTAGATCGCGGATTTACAACATCCGAAAGGTCAGTGGAGGGCAACCAGATTCGCGCACGTTCAGAATCTTTTTCCGACCACTACTCGCAAGCGCGGCTGTTTTATAAATCTATAACGCCGCCGGAGCAAAGGCATTTAGCGAATTCGCTGACGTTTGAATTAGGCAAGGTTGAAACCGAGGCGGTCCGGCTAAGGATGCTGGGCCATCTCGTGCTCATCGACAAGGATTTGGCAAACAAGGTGACTACTGCTTTGGGCGCAGAGGGGCAGGCTGAGAAAATTACTCCTGCCAAAACTCCGATAGACTTGAAACCAAGCCCAGCGCTGCGTATTTACGAGAAATACAAACCGACTATTGCTGGTCGAAAAGTAGGGGTGCTGCTCTGCGCTGGATTTGACAGCAAACTTAAAAAAGATGTGGTCTCACAGATTGAGGCGGAAGATGCAAAGGCCGCGATCATAAGCTGCAAGATTCAAGGCGAACTTGACGCCGAAGGTGAGTTAACTCCCGCAGAAATGGCATTGCGCGCTTCTCCGTCTGTGTTGTTCGATGCGGTAGTCGTACTCGCAGGCCCGGAAGGGGATAAGAATCTGGCTGACGATCCCAATGCTCTAAATTTCTTGATGGACGCAGTGCGGCACTGTAAGGCGGTGGGTTTTTCCGGGATTCCTTCGCTGGCAAGAGAAGCGGGGATTAAGGAAGAGCCGGGAGTGGTCAACGTTACAAACAAGGCCGGAATCAACAACTTCATCGCAGCGGCCCGGACGGGAAGATTTTGGGACAGAGAAGTCGAGAAGTAATCACAGGAGTTGGAAGAGGAACTGTCTGAAGCGTGCGTTGATCGAAACTTGTCCTACAGAGATTAGCGCAAATAGCCTGCAATCGGGCAGTCACACGCACAAGCCGAGAGTCGAATGACCGAGCCGTTAGCACTCTATTTCCATGATCATCTCGCTGGGGCAGCCTTCGCCACGGACGTCGTCGAATCATTGGGAAAGAAACACTCGGGCAAACCGCTTGGCAAATTCGCCGCTGAGCTTCTTGTCGAGATCGAGACAGACCGTGAGACTCTTCTTACATTGGCGGAACGGCTCAGTATCACCTCTAGTCCGCTTAAAGATTTATCCGCGTGGTTGGGCGAAAAAGTAAGTCGAATCAAACTCAGCAGTCAAGAAGCAGATAGTTTTGGGACTTTCGAAGCCCTGGAAATCCTGCAAGTCGGAATCCATGGCAAATGGGCTTTGTGGCACGCCCTAAATGTCGTGGCGCTCATCGATGTCAGACTACAGGGTATCGATTTCGCACAACTTGCCGGGCGAGCTGAGCATCAAGAGGCCCTAGTAGACCAATGGCGACTAGAAGAGGCCCGAACTGCATTCCCCTGTCACCCCTAGCGGTTGTTTTGGGAAGTCGATACAGGCCTGTTCAAGGCGAGACATTGTTAATTCATGACTGGTGGTACCGTTTTAATTAGCTCCGCAGCTCGGGGAAGGAAAGACCCGACATGTGGGCCATCAATCGATCAGGGGCATCGAGGCAGGAACATGAAGACACTTCGCATTTTGGTCGCTGATGATCACGCGCTCATGCGACGTGGGATCAAAACCTTGATTGATTCCCATGCAGGCTGGGAGATATGCGGTGAAGCAGTTACAGGACGGGAAGCGGTAACGAAAGCGGATCAGCTTAGACCAGATATCGTGATCCTCGATATTAGTATGCCGGATCTCAACGGAATAGACGCCGCCAAAAGGATCCGCAGAATTTTGCCTGAGACCGAGATCCTTATGCTGTCCGTGCATTACTCCGATCAGCTTATCCTTGACATCCTGAAGGCCGGCGTTCGAGGGTATATCGTGAAATCCGACTCAGATCGCGAT
>Ga0073928_10002964_pt1 | contig 27786 bp, 21 predicted proteins | sample PaiPotPPA55metaG_FD_76969 | JGI IMG/M metagenome (GOLD analysis project Ga0073928, IMG submission 76969) | Iron sulfur acid spring bacterial and archeal communities from Banff, Canada, to study Microbial Dark Matter (Phase II) - Paint Pots PPA... ...
AGATTGTTGGCGGAAGCGGACGATGAGCCAAAGCGACTGGCATTCATCAATTTGCTGATCGAAGAGAAAGCCAAAGACAAGCTCGCGGTACATTCGCTCCGCGCCCGGCTTTCAGGGCTCGGGCTCAAAAACAGTTCCGAGGCCGGCGAGCCAAATCGCTAGCGACCCAAATCGCTAGCAACATTGCCGGCGGAGAGACCGTCTCCGCCACCGGAGCGTTTTCCAGCGAAGCTGGAGCCGTCTCAGCCCTTGCCGACTTCCTTCGCAAAAGTATCGCGCAGGCCGATGGTCCGGTTGAATACCGGAGCATCAGGCGTCGAATCCTTGTCGCGCACAAAATAGCCCTGGCGCTCGAACTGCATGACGTCGCCTGAACCGGCCGCGGCGACCGCAGGCTCGACCCGGGCGTCCTTCAGAACTTCCAGCGACTGCGGATTGAGATCGGCGGCGAAATTGGCGGCGTCCGGATTGGGCTTGGCGAACAGCGGATTGTAAATGCGGATCTCCGCCGGCTTCGACTGTGCCGCCGACAGCCAATGCATGGTCGCCTTGACCTTGCGGCCGTCAGGCGCGTTACCGCCGCGGGTGGCGGGATCGTAGGTGCAGCGCAGCTCAATCACCTCGCCCGCGGCATTCTTCACGACTTCCCGGCATTTGATAAAATATGCATAGCGCAGCCGCACTTCGGTGCCGGGCGAGAGCCGGAAAAACTTCTTCGGCGGATTTTCCATGAAGTCGTCTTGCTCGATGTAGATTTCGCGGCCAAACGCGATTTTGCGCGTGCCGGCGGCCGGATCGTCCGGATGGTTGATGGCCTCGAGTTCTTCGCTCTCACCTTCCGGGTAATTCTCGATCACCACCTTGAGCGGCCGCAGCACCGCCATCCGCCGCTGCGCCGTCTTGTTGAGAATTTCCCGGATGCTGAATTCCAGCATACCGACATCGACGACGCTGTTGGCCTTGGCAACGCCGATGCGCTTGACGAATTCCCGGACCGCCGCCGCCGGCACCCCGCGCCGCTTCAAGCCGGCGATCGTCGGCATCCGCGGATCGTCCCAACCGGCGACATGGCCGCCGCGCACCAGTTCGGTCAAAACGCGCTTGGAGAGCAGCGTATAGGTCAGGTTGAGGCGCGCGAACTCGTACTGGTGCGGCTTCGACGGCACGGGCAGCTTGTCGAGCAGCCAGTCGTAGAGCGGCCGGTGATCCTCGAATTCCAGCGTACAGATCGAATGCGTGATGCCCTCGATCGCATCCGACTGCCCGTGGGCAAAATCGTAGCTCGGATAGATCGACCATTTGTCGCCGGTGCGCGGGTGGGTGGCGTGCAGGATGCGATAGAGCACGGGATCGCGCAGATTGATATTGCCGGAAGCCATGTCGATCCTGGCGCGCAGCACGCGTGCCCCGTTCGGAAACTCGCCGGCCTTCATGCGGCGGAACAGGTCGAGGTTTTCCTCCACCGAGCGGTCACGAAACGGGCTGTTCTGGCCGGGTTCGGTCAGCGTGCCGCGCCTGAGCCTGATTTCCTCCTGCGACTGGTCGTCGACATAGGCAAGGCCGGCACCAATGAGGCCCTCCGCCCATTCATAGAGTTGCTCGAAATAATCCGAGGCATAGAACAGGTCTTTCCCCCAATCGTACCCCAGCCACTTCACGTCGGCCTGGATCGAATCGATATATTCCTGCTCCTCTTTGGTCGGATTGGTATCGTCGAACCGCAGATGGCAACGTCCGGAAAATTCCTGCGCGATGCCGAAATTGAGCGCGATCGACTTGGCATGTCCGATATGCAGGTAACCGTTCGGCTCCGGCGGAAAGCGCGTCACGATCAGGCTGTGTCTTTTGGCGTCGAGATCCGCCTGGACGATGTCGCGAATGAAATCGCGGCCCGCCTCTGCCGCCACCGGTTCTATGCTCATTGTGGTTTCCTGTTCGGGAATCAACGGTCTATCTGCCAAATCCGCTCCTCCCAAGGAAGGCTTTAGTTATGCCCGGTTCCTGCTATACACCCTCCGCGCCCCCAGGGCGTATCCCGCCCTCCGCGCTATTGGCGTAAATGACCGACCCAATCGTCACGCGCTTTGCGCCCTCGCCGACCGGCTTCCTCCATATTGGAGGGGCCCGCACGGCGTTGTTCAACTGGCTTTATGCGCGCGGCCGCGGCGGCAAGATGCTGCTGCGTATCGAGGATACCGATCGGGAGCGGTCGACCGAACCGGCCATCACCGCGATCCTGGATGGGTTGCGGTGGCTCGAACTCGATTGGGACGGCGAGGTCATCTACCAGTACAGCCGCGCCGCGCGCCACCGCGAGGTTGCCGAGACCCTGCTGGCCAGCGGCAAGGCGTACCGCTGCTACGCCACACCGGAGGAACTCACGGCGATGCGCGAGAAGGCCCGCGCCGAAGGCCGTGCGCGCCTTTATGACGGCCTGTGGCGCGACCGTGACCCTTCCGAAGCCCCACCGGGCATGAAGCCCACGATCCGGCTCCGGGCGCTCCAGACCGGCGAGACCGTGATCGAGGACCAGGTTCAGGGCCGCGTGGTCTGGCAGAACGAAAACCTCGACGACCTTGTGCTGCTGCGTGGCGATGGCAACCCGACCTACATGCTCGCTGTCGTGGTCGACGACCACGACATGGGCGTCACCCATATCATTCGCGGCGACGATCACCTGATCAACGCCGCGCGCCAGAAGCAGATCTACGATGCGCTCGGCTGGGGCATCCCCAGCATGTCCCATATTCCCCTGATCCATGGGCCGGACGGCTCGAAGCTCTCCAAGCGCCATGGCGCGCTGGGCGTGGATGCCTATCGGGCGATGGGATATTTGCCGGCGGCGCTGCGCAATTACCTGGTCAGGCTCGGATGGAGCCACGGCGACCAGGAGATATTTTCCACCGAAGAAATGATCGCCGCGTTCGACCTGTCAGGTGTCGGCCGCTCGGCCGCGCGCTTCGATTTCGCCAAGCTGGAAAACCTCAACGGCCACTACATCCGCCATTCCGACGATCAATCCCTCGTGAACATGTTCGAGGGGGTACTGGATTATGTCCCCAACGGCGCCGATCTCAAGGCAAAGCTCAACGACACCACGCGTGCGCAATTGCTGCAGGCAATGCCGAGTCTGAAGGAGCGCGCCAAAACGCTGATCGAATTGATCGACAGCGCATACTTCATTTTTGCCGACAGGCCGCTCGAGATCGAGCCCAAGGCGGCAGCCTTGTTGACCCCGGAAAACCGGCTGCTGATCGGCAGGCTTCGCACCGCGCTCGAGGCGGTCGCGGCCTGGACGGCGGAAACCACCGAAGCGGCGATGCGCGCATTCGCCGATCAGAACGGCCTCAAGCTGGGCGCGATCGCCCAGCCGCTCCGCGCCGCCCTGACCGGACGGACCACTTCGCCGGGGATATTTGACGTTCTGGCGGTGCTCGGGCGGCAGGAATGTCTCGCCCGGCTCGGCGATCAGACCGCCGCATGATGCCTCGCTGCCGCCATCTTGCAGCGCACACTGCAATAAGCTACGCATTTAGCCGGTGTCTTTAGAATAGCCGGCTTCCCTCGCCGTCCCATCGGCATGGCGCGCGCGATGGCCGGCTTTCGCAACGATCTCATCGGGGACTTCACGATGGACGCAACATCCCACAGCAAAACCGCAACGCTGACGGTAGGCAACAAGACCTACGATTTCCCAATTTTGAGCGGCACCGTTGGGCCAGATGTCATCGACATCGCCAAACTCTACGCACAGACCGGGATGTTCACCTATGACCCCGGCTTCACCTCCACCGGCAGCTGCCAGTCAAAGATCACCTACATCGACGGCGACGCCGGAATCCTGGAATACCGTGGCTATCCGATCGAACAGCTCGCCGAACACGGCGACTTCCTGGAAACCTGCTATCTGCTGCTTTACGGCGAGCTGCCGACCAAGGCGCAAAAGCACGATTTCGACCAGCGGGTGATTCACCACACCATGGTCCACGAGCAGATGGCGCGATTCTTCCAGGGATTTCGGCGTGACGCCCATCCGATGGCCGTAATGGTGGCGTCGGTCGGCGCGCTGGCTGCGTTCTATCATGACTCCACCGACATCACCGATCCCCAGCAGCGCATGATCGCGTCGATGCGCATGATCGCGAAGATCCCGACATTGGCTGCGATGGCGTTCAAATACACCATCGGCCAGCCCTTCGTCTATCCGAAGAACTCGCTCTCCTTCGCCGAAAATTTCCTGAACATGTGCTTTGCGGTGCCGTGCGAGGAGTACAAGATCAATCCGGTTCTCGCCGACGCACTCGACAAGATCTTCATTCTGCACGCCGACCATGAACAGAACGCCTCGACCTCGACGGTGCGTATCGCCGGCTCTTCCGGGGCCAACCCGTTTGCCTGTATCGCCGCCGGCATCGCCTGCCTGTGGGGTCCGGCGCATGGCGGCGCCAACGAGGCGGCGCTGGCGATGCTTGCCGACATCGGCACCGTCGATAAAATTCCTGATTTCATCAAGCGGGTGAAAGACAAGAACAGCGAAGTCCGCCTGATGGGCTTTGGTCACCGGGTCTACAAGAATTACGATCCGCGCGCCAAGATCATGCAGAAGATGTGTCACGCGGTGCTGGCGGAGACCGGCCATGGCGACGACCAGTTGCTGAAGGTCGCGATGGAGCTGGAAAAGATCGCGCTGCACGATCAATATTTCATCGACCGCAAGCTCTATCCGAACGTCGATTTCTATTCGGGCATCACGCTGAAGGCGATGGGCTTCCCGACCTCGATGTTCACTGTGCTGTTCGCGGTCGCCCGCACCGTCGGCTGGATCAGCCAATGGAGCGAAATGATCGAGGACCCGCAGCAGAAGATCGGCCGTCCACGGCAACTCTATACCGGGGTCGCGCGTCGCGCTTACGTCACCATGGACAACCGCAAGTAATACGGCTTAGGAAGTCGGACGCGGTGCTCCCGCATCCGACTTCGGCAGCGACTCGCCAGTTAGTTCGCGCCCCGGGATTTTCGCAGCGTCGCCAGCACGATGTCCGCCGCGCGCACGCTTGGCGGCTGGTTGCCCGTCGACATGATCTCGCCAATTCTCGCAAAGGCCTCGACCTGTCGCCGCCGCAACGGCGAGTCGGTCAGGATTTCGCGCAAGTCGCGCGACAGATTTTCCGGCGTGCAATCGCGCTGCAGGAATTCCGGAACCACGTTCTCGCCGAGCACGAGGTTCGCCAGGATTACCGACTTCACGTTGATCGCGCGCAGCAGGATCCAGGCCTCGACCGCGCCGGTCCGGTAGGCCGTCACCATCGGCACGCCGGCGAGTGCGAGTTCAAGCGTCACGGTGCCGGACTTGGCCAGCGCCGCGCTCGCGATCCGGAATGCCGCCCGCTTGTCCTGCTCGCCCACCACGATCCGCGGCTCGACCTTCCAGTCCTTCACACCCTCCCGGACCACCTCCAGCAGATGCGGCATGGTGGGCAGGATCAGTTCGAACGCCACGCCTTCGGCCTGCAGCCGGCCCAACGTCTCGCCGAAGACCGCCATATGATGCCTGATCTCGCTGCGGCGGCTTCCCGGCAGCACCAGAAGTATGGGCGGCGCCTGGTCCCGCCGCTGTTTTTCCTCGACGCCAGGTCTGAGCGTGCCGATCTGCTCGGTCAGGGGATGGCCCACATAGCTGCAGGGCGGACCCTGCAGCCTGCGGTATTCCTCCGGTTCGAATGGCAGCAGGGCAAGAACGTGGTCGACATAGGCGCGCATGGCGCGCGCCCTGCCGGGGCGCCAGGCCCAGACCGAGGGCGAAACGTAGTCGATGACGGGGATGGCGGGGGCGCGGGCCCGAACGCGTCTTGCCACACGATGGGTAAAATCGGGGCTGTCGATGATCACGAGAATGTCGGGCTGCGCGCGGATCACGGCGGCGACGGTTTGCCGGATCAGGCGCAACACCTTCGGCAGCTGCCTGACGACCGCTGCCAGGCCAATGATCGAGAGCTCTTCGATCGGAAACAGCGACGTCAACCCCTCGCGCGCCATCGACTGGCCGCCGACGCCCTCGAACCGCACGGCGTCGCCGAGGCGCTGACGCAACACCTTCATCAGATGGGCACCAAGCCGGTCGCCTGATTCCTCCGTCGCGATCAGGAAGACCCTCCGCACGGCGTTGCCTGCCCGGACCGGCATCACGCGGGCAAACCGGTTACGAAAACACCGGCGGCGTCCGCGGCCTCGATCATGGTCTGCGGCTCGACGACAATGGTATTGCCGGCGACGATCGCGATTCCGGCAAGCGAAGCCAGCGCCGCGCCCTCGACCGTTCGCGGCCCCATCGTCGGCAAATCGAAGCGCAGATCCTGTCCGCTCTTGGGGGCCTTCACCAAAACGCCGCGCCCGGTCTTGGCGCGAATGCGACCCTCCGCGCGCAAGTGCGCAACCCGCGCCAGTAATCCGTCGGTACCTTCGATGTCCTCGACCCCGACCACATGGCCGTCGATCACGATGACGGCCTGACCGATGTCGAACGGACTGAGCGCGCGCAGCACGTCACGCCCCTTGGCGATGTCGGCCGCCGCATTTTCATCCGGGACCTTCCGGGTAACGCATCCCTCGGGCATCAGCAGATCCGGCGCGACATCCTTGATTCCCACCATCCGGAAGCCGTCCTGTTCGAGGATGCGGCCTATCCCGGACAGCAGATGATCGTCGCCGCCCCGGAAAGCCGCCCACACACGCCAAATGGCGCGAAGCGTTGCCCAGTCAAGCCGAATTTCCGACAGCGCCGGCCGCACCAGTGTGCCGATGAAAACCAGATTCCGGCAGTTTTCCGCGCGAAACAGCCTTTCCGCCCTGCCGAGCTGACCGACCGATATCCAGTGATGACGAAAACGCTCCGCCGCCCGCGGATCGCAGGCGCCTTTCAGAGCGAACACAACGGAATCGATGCCGCGGGCCGTCAGGGATTCGGCGACCGCGAATGGCATCACGCCGCCTCCCGCGATCAATCCAACCGGCGACGAAATCCCTGTTGATGTCATGGCTCCGGCGGCCCTGTGATCAATGTCTGTCGCGCGGGTCATCGGGGAGGCATAATGCGCGATGCTTGCCGTCGCCGATGAAGGTCAGGATTTCCGCAATCGCGGGATCCGCGCCGGCCAGTGGCTGAACCTCGCTCAACCTCTCGGCAAAAATACCGGCTCCGTGAAACAGCTTCTGATAGAACGAGCGTACCGTGGCAAGCCGCTCGCGCGTGAATTTGCGGCGCTTCATGCCGACGATATTGAGGCCTTCGAGGCGGGCATACTGGCCGTTGACGAGGCCGAACGGAATCACGTCGCTGCGAACCCCGCAGACGCCGCCAACCATCACCTGCGGACCGATCCGCGTGAACTGGTGCACCGCGGACAACCCACCGATAAAAACAAAATCGCCGATCTCGCAGTGACCGCCAAGCGTGGCGGAGGTCGCGAAGATCACATCGTTGCCGACCTGGCAATCGTGGCCGACATGGCTGCAATTCATGAAATAGCCGCGGTCGCCGACCCGGGTGATGCCGCCACCGGCCACGGTCCCGGCGTTCATGGTGACCGATTCCCTGATGGTGCAGCCCTCGCCGATCTCGAGCCTGGTAAGTTCGCCGCGATAACTCAGGGATTGCGGCGGCGTCCCCAGAGAGACGAACGGATAGATCGTGCAGCCGGCGCCGATGGTGGTTTGCGCCGTGACGTGGACGTGCCCGATCAGTTTGCAGTTTGGGCCGATCACGGCGTGGCGGCCGATGGTGCAAAAGGGACCAATCGATGTGCCCTCGCCGATCACAGCGCCATCTTCAATCCGCGCGGTGGGATCGATCGTACTCATCGAAGGGTCTCGTATCACTGGTGGGGTTGGGTGCAAACGTCTGATTTTTCAGTGGTTAGCGCGGGCTGCCAGTACTGTCCAGTGACGTCTGGTTACCCTTCATCCCTGCGTTTTGGTCTCCCCACGGGTCCGGACCGAACAGATCGGGCAAGACCGCTGCGGCAAATGGCTCGGGTTTCCGTGCGGCCAGGCGGGCCGGTCTGGCCCGAGAAGGTGATGCCGATGCCCATTGCTTGGGCCCCGGCATGCTCAAACTTCGAGACGCTTGAGCACCAATTGAGCGCGAAAATCGTCCGCCGCGTCCTTACAATCCAGGAGATTTTATGGGGTAGCGCGATGATGACAGGACTTACCATCCTTGCCGTGCTCACGTTCATTGCCATCGGTGAAATTCGCAAGACGGTGGGCGAGCCGCTCAAGGACGAAGACTGAAGGATAATCCTCGGGCTGCCGATCGTCCTCGACGGCTGATAGCCGGTCGACTAATTCATCGTGCGCTGCACGAACGCAGACCCCTGCGTCATCACACACATGTAGGAATAGGTTTGCGCCTCGCCCGCAGCCTCGGTATCCACATCAATGATGACTGGCCGCGACTGGCCCTTCCACGACGCCAAAATCGCTGGCGGTACCGGACGCGTCCGCGACTTCTTGACAACGAGCCCGCTGATGCGCGGCAGCGCTTCTGTGGCCGTGGATATGCAGGTCTTGCCGGCTTCCGTACCGGCATTCAGGACAACCATGAGTGCGGCCGAAACGGCCACCGTCATCGCGGTACGCATCTGATACTTCCAACCCGATATGGAAATTAGAACATAGAATTTCCGTCGTGTCGATTGGAGCGCAAAGGCGCGCCGCTCCGGGCGCGGACGCGGCGATCGCGCGCAACGGTTCGTCAGTCCGTCAGCATCGCACCAACGTCGGCTTCGGCGACGGTCACGCCGTTTACCCTTGCGTCGCCGTGAAACCACCACATCGCCTTGCGCCTGCCGATGCTCCTCATGTGGTATTCGACGGTATCGCCGGGCATCACGGGCTTGCGGAACTTGCACTTGTCGATGGTCAGAAAATAAACCGCGCGCGGCCTCTGGGTGCCCTCGACCGATTTGATTCCGATAACCCCGGCGGTCTGCGCCATGGCTTCGATCATCATCACACCGGGATAAACCGGGCGCTCGGGAAAATGTCCGAGAAACGGTGGCTCGTTGAAGGTGACGTTCTTGATGCCAATGCCGCTGTAATCGCTCCGGATATTGATCACCCGGTCAATCAGCAGCATCGGATAGCGATGCGGAAGCGTCTTGAGGATCTCGTTGATATCCACGAGCTCGAACCTGATCGATGCCTCCTCCATCACTCCCGTCCCTCACCGCTCGGATCGGCTGCGCTATCGCGCACCAGGCGCTCCACCGCAACGATCTCCCGGAACCACTGCCTCGTCGGTTTGGCGAAATGGCCACCCCAGCGGCCGCCGGCTGGAATGTCATCCTTGACGGCGCTCATCGCCGTGACCTGGGCACCGTCGCCGATGTGAAGATGATTGTTGATTCCCACCTTGGCACCCAGCGCCACATTGTCGCCAATCGTCAGACTGCCGGCTAAACCGATCTGGGCCGCCAGCAGACAGTGCCTTCCAATCGTCACATTGTGGCCGATCTGGACCTGATTGTCGATTTTCGTACCCTCGCCGATCACGGTGTCGCGCAGGCTGCCGCGGTCGATGGTCGTTCCCGCGCCGATTTCCACATCGTTCTGGATCAGGACGCGGCCGGTCTGCGGGACCTTCAAATGGCCCTCCGGGCCAAAGAAAACGAACCCATAGCCATCCTGCCCGATGCTGCAGCCGGGATGGATCAGGACATTGTTGCCAATCAGGGTACATTGAATGGAGGATCGTGCGCCGACGCTGCAGTCCCTCCCGATCCTGACATTGGCTGCGATCAACGCCCCCGCGCCGACGATGGTCCCGGCGCCGATAGCCACGTTCGGACCGATCACGGCGAGTGGATCGACAATCACGCCGTCTTCCAGATGCGCCGTCGGGTCGATGACCGCGGAAGCCGCGATGCCGGTATTGCCGACCCAGGATTGGGGACGCAGCGCCTCGCCATGGAGCTTGCGCGCAACCTTGACGAATTCGCGGAACGGATGATCCGTACGCAAGACGGCGACGTCGGGCGGGACCCTGGCTTCGAAGCGCTTACTGACCAGGCACGCCCCGGCCTTCGTCGAAGCCAGCTGATCGGCATATTTCAGGTTGTCGAAAAACGTCAGGTGCATTGGGCCGGCTTCGTCGAGCGAAGCCAGCCCCCTGATCTGCAGGCGGCCGCGTGACGTATCGACGAGCTGCGCCTTGGTCAGCGCGGCAATGTCTGCCAGCGTCGACGAGGGAGGTTGTTCAAAAAAAGTCGGCTGCGCCATTCCACCCGTCGCGGTCCGGCCGGTGATCGAGCTCACAGCCTGGTTCTGCGAAATCAGAACCAGGCTCTCTTCTCGTCTTGACGCGTTTTCTTCACGCGAACCGGCACCCACTTCGCTCGAAAACGCTTTAGAACGATGTCCCGCCGCCAAACTTGAATTGCTGCACGACGTCGTGAGGACCCTTGGTAAGCGGGATCGCATAATCGAAGCGCAGGGGACCGAACGGCGACTGCCAGATCAAGCCGACACCGACCGAGGTGCGGATGATATTTTGGGGGTCAAACTGCAATCCCAGACATGTCCCGGGCGCGGGAGGCAGGTTCGGATTGTTCGTCGGAGGGATACAGCCGGGCACATTGACTTCGCCCGTCGCGGCCCAGGACGTCGGCCCCTGGTAATCATACAGCCCGCCCGCGTCGGCATAGATGGCGCCCTTCAAACCAACTTCCTTCGGCAGGAACCAGAACGGCATCTGCAGTTCCAAAGACGCGCCCCAATATTTGGTGCCGCCGAGCGCGTCCTGCGTCCCGTAAGGATTGATATCACGAGGGCCGATGCCGTTCGGAGCAAAGCCACGCACAAGGTTCGGTCCCATCTGGAACTGATCGAGCATGCGGATACCGTTGTTGCCGACCGGGGTGAGAATGCCGCCCTGGACGTGAATCAGCCCGACGATATCGGCAACCAGCGGCGTGTAGTATTTCCCGTCGATCGCCGATTTCAGATAGGTCACGTCGCCGCCGACGCCGGCGAAGTCCTGCCTGAAATCAAAAAGCAGGCCATCGGTCGGGTTCTTGTTGTTATCCAGCGTATTGTAATCCAGCGAATAGCCGACCGACGACGTCAACGTACTGCCTTGAGACAGCTCCTTGCGGACGGGCAGCGAGGCTTGGCCGAAGCTGTAACACCAGAGACCCAAGCCCGAGGCATCCACGGCGCCGAGCGCCGTCGCAGCTGCAGTACCATTTGCAGCCACCCATGCCGGGGACGGATTGAAGGCCAGCAAACCGTTCGTCGTGGTGTTGTTACAGCTGGCCAGAAAACTCGGGAGCGAGATACTCTGCTCATAGATCGAATAGCGCAGCTGCAAGCTGAGATCTTCACGCAGCTGCAGTCCGATCCTTGGACTGAAGCCGATGGTCTTGGTGCCATACGAAATAAACTGATTGGGAAGCTGCTCGCGATAGTACGTGTCAAGGCCGAGTGCGACCCGGTAATCGAGCAGGTAAGGCTCGACAAACGACAGCGAGACGCCGCGTGCAAACTGACCATAGGTCACCGACGCCTTGCCATAGAGGCCGCGGCCAAGCAAATTACGCTCGGCAATGCTGACCTCGACGAGCGGGCCGTCCGTGGTCGAATAGCCGCCGGATATCGAGAAGTCGCCGGTTGATTTCTCCTCGAGTTCGACATTGAGAACGATGCGATCGCTCGATGATCCTGGTTCGTTTGTGATCTTTACGCTCTTGAAGAAATCGAGATTCTTCAGGCGGCGCTCGGCGCGATCCACCAGCGCACGGTTGTAGGCGTCCCCCTCGGAAAGATCGAATTCGCGGCGGATCACGTAATCTCGCGTACGGGTGTTACCGCGCACGTTGATGCGCTCGATGTAGGTCCGCGGACCCTCATCGATGGCGAAGACGATCGAAACGGTATGGGCCTCGAAATTGCGATCACCGCGCGGGCGCACGACCGCAAATGCGAACCCGCGCCGCGAGGCTTCGATCTGCATTTCCTCGACCGACTTCTCCAACGCCTCGGCGTTGTAGAGCGATCCGACGTTGACGCGGGAGAAACGGCTGAGTGCATTGCCGTCGAGCGCGGCGATGCTGGACTGGAAAGTGACCGAGGCAACCCGGTACTGCTGGCCCTCTTCGATCTTGAAGGTCACCAGGAAGCCCTTGCGCTGCGGATCATACTCGGTCAGCGCCGCCACCACCTGCACATCGGCAAAACCGTGCTTCAGATAATAGCGCCGAATCAGATCGCGATCAGCCTCGATTCGGTCCGGATCGTACACGTCACTGCCGCCCAAGAAACTCAGCAGATTCGATTCGCGCGTCTTGATGACGTCCTTCAGGCGATACGACGAATAGGTCGTGTTGCCGACGAACTCGATCGAGTTGATGCCGGTTTTGTTGCCCTCGGTAATCGTGAAAATCAGGTCGACACGGTTGTTCGGCTGTTCGATGATTTCCGGAACCACGGCTACGTCATAACGGCCTGCGTGGCGATAGATTTCGGCGATGCGCTGGGCGTCGGACTGGACCATGGGACGTGACAGCGTGCCGCGCGGCTTGGATTGAATTTCCGAAGTCAGCTGTTCGTCTTTGACCTTCTTGTTGCCTTCGAAGGCGACGCGGCCGATGACCGGGTTTTCGACCACGGTCACCACCAAACGGTCGCCCGCCCGATTGATTCTCACATCCTGGAACAGGCCGGTCTCGATCAGGGCTTTCAGGCCATCATCGATATTGCCCTGGTCCAAACGCCCGTTGGGGCCTGCCTTGAAATAGGAACGGATGGTCGCGACTTCGACCCGCCGGTTACCCTCGACCTGAATCGAATCGAGGGTCTGGGCGAGAGCCGGCGACGATACGAGCCCAGCCGCCAGCGTGGCGGCAACTGGCATCGCGAACATAACCAGGGCAGCCAACAAGCGTCCCCGCACCCGCATTCCAACATTCATGCGCAAAGCGCCCTTATAATTCCAATGCCGGTCCGTACCCCTACGAACCGGCAGATTCCCATTGGTTGACCGCTTGTAGCCAATTTTACCAAGCCGGCAAACCTTATGTCACAGGGCGATTTCATTTTCGTTCCAAGACGTTGCTCATCGGCCACGTCATTAAAGAGCCGCCTCACGATGCGGCGAGGTGCAGGATGTCGTTGTAGGTGGCAAACACCATCAGCATCAGCACCAGCCCCAATCCGATCCGGAACCCCATTTCCTGCGCCCTTTCTGACAAAGGGCGTCCGCGCACGGCTTCCACCGCGTAGAACAAAAGATGACCGCCATCAAGCAGAGGCACTGGAAACAGATTCAACAACCCGATCGAGATCGAGAGAACCGCGGCCAGATGCACCAGCGCGGCAAGACCAATGGTGGCGACCTGACCTGAAATCTGGGCGATTCGGAGCGGACCTCCGACCTGGTCGGCCGCTTCACGCCCGGTAAAGACACCGCCGATATACGCCAGCGTCCGATCAACCACGAACCAGGTCTCCTTGACACCGAGCCAGAGCGCGGTCGCGGGGTCGACCCGCTCGGTGGTCACGTCACCGGCCGCGGTCTGGCGGGTAATGCCCAGCACACCCAGCCGGTGGGCATTGCCGAACGGGTCTTTTACTTCCTTGAGTTCCGGCGTGCCGTGCAACTGCAGAGTGGCGTCGCCGCGTTTGATGGTGAACGCAAGATGCTCACCGGCTCGAACGCTGACGATTCGCTGCATGTCGGAGAAACTTCCGATCGCTTCACCGTCGATCGCTGTGACGACATCGCCGATCTCAAAACCGGCGGCCGCCGCGGCGCTGCCGGCCTCCACCTTGTCGACTCGCGCCGTCGTGCTCGGCTTGCCGAAAAATGTGAAGAGGCAGGTAAAGATCACGATAGCCAGAAGGAAATTGGCGATCGGACCGGCCGCCACGATTGCTGCGCGCGGCCCAACTCTCTTGTGATGGAAACTGCCCGCGCGTTCTTCTTCGGTCATGTTGTGGAGGGTTGCGGACGACGGCGTCGAGGCCTCGCTGTCGTCGCCGAAGAACTTGACATAGCCACCGAGCGGGACAGCCGAAATCTTCCATCGCGTGCCGTGCCGGTCGTTGAAACCGGCCAGCTCCGGCCCGAAGCCGAGCGAAAAGGTTAACACTTTGACGCCCGCCCAGCGGGCAACCAGGAAATGACCTAGCTCGTGGAAGAAAACGACGATGGTGAGCACGAACAAGAAGGGAACGATGTAACCGACCAAACCATGGCTTAACACATTGAAACTATGTAGAAAAAACTCGGACATCCGCTTTCCCTCAACCAGAGCCGATAGCTCTGCCCCCAACGCTCTAGGATGCCTTTAAGGCAATTTGAGGCAATAGGGTGACCGCTTTATTTCGCGCATTATGGTCAACGGCGATAGCGTCGTCCGCTGAGGTCAACGGCGCCAGGTTGCCGGAACGTATCCAGGCCTCCATCGTCGCTTCGACAAGCCGCGCAATGGCGCCAAATCTGATCTTCCCGCCGATAAACGCAGCCACCGCCACCTCGTTGGCGGCGTTATAGACCGTGGTCGCGCCGCGGCCGGTCCGCAGCGCGTCATAAGCGAGCCGAAGCGCGGGGAAGCGATCAAAATCCGGCGCCTCGAAGGTCAGCTGCCCGATCTTGGCGAGATCGAGCTTCGCCGCCGGCCCGATGATGCGATCAGGCCAGCCAAGGCAATGCGCAATCGGCGTGCGCATGTCAGGCGCGCCCAGTTGGGCAACCACGGAACGATCCGAAAACTCGACCATCCCGTGGATGATTGATTGCGGGTGGACCAAAACGTCGATCTCCTCCGGCGCCAGCGCAAACAGGCACGCCGCTTCGATCACCTCGAGTCCCTTGTTCATCATAGATGCGGAATCAATGGTGATCTTTTGTCCCATGCTCCAGTTCGGGTGTTTCAGGGCCTGCGCCAGCGTCGCCTGCTCGATATCGGCGCTGGCCCAGGTCCGGAACGGTCCGCCCGATGCGGTGATGATGACGCGGACCAGTTCTTCCCGATTTCCCGAGCCCAGCGCCTGGAACAGCGCGTTATGTTCGGAGTCCGCCGGCAGGATGCAGGCCCCGGCCTTTGCGGCGCGCTGCATGAACAAATCGCCCGCGCATACAAGGCATTCCTTGTTGGCAAGCGCGACGGTGGCGCCGCGATCAACCGCCGCAAGCGCGGGCTTCAACCCGGCAGCGCCGCTGACCGCCGCCATGACCCAATCCGCCGGACGGGCCGCTGCTTCGATGACAGCGCTTTCGCCCGCGCCACATTCGGTGCGCGTACCGGCCAGCGCATCCTTTAACTCGGTGAGGCGACCGGGATCCGCTACGGCCGCAAAGCGCGCGCCGAATTCTTTCGCCAGTTTTGCCAGACCCTGCACATTGGTATTGGCCGTCAATGCTTCGACCCGGTAGCGGTCGCGCGAAGCCCGCAGCAAATCCATCGTGCTGTCGCCGATCGAGCCGGTGGCACCCAGCACGGTCACCGAACGGATGGCAGCTGCCGTGGCTTTGTTGTTACGCAAGGGAACTGCGCTCATGACCTCACCAAACCATAAGACCGGCGCCGACGCCATCCACGCCGCCCCGCAAAAATCCTAAAATCGCCGCCAGCACGATGGCGGCGACGAACCCGTCGAGACGATCGAGCAACCCGCCATGCCCGGGAATGATGTGGCTGGAGTCCTTGACGCCAAATCGGCGTTTGACGGCGGACTCGAAGAGATCTCCGAATTGGGAAGCCACCGAGAGAACGGCGCCCAGCAGCAGAACCGGGGCGGTTTTGCCGAGACCGAAAGCAGCGAACCCGGCAGCGACTGCAAGACTCGCCGCAAATCCGCCGATAGCGCCCGCCCAGGTCTTCTTGGGACTGACCCGCGGCCAGAGTCTCGGGCCGCCAATGCCCCGGCCTGCAAAATAGCCGCCGATGTCGGTCACCCAGACGATCAGCAGCACGAACATCAGCGCGGTGAATCCCCAGACCTGGTCGAACCGCACCGCGATCGAGGCGACGAGTGCCATGAAGGCATAGCAACCGCCAAGAGCGGTCCAGCCGCGACGATGGGGTGACAGCAGCGCTGCGACCACGATGCCAAGCGCGACCATGACGCACGACGCTGCGATCCGCCCGAGTTCAAGCGACGCGGCGGTGCCGAAAAGCGCCACGATGCCGGCGGCCATCACGCGCGGAGTGCGGACGCCCACGATCGTCAGCCATTCGACATACAGGCCGACCGCGGCGAGCACGACCAGGACACCCCAAAGCCATCCGCCGGCGTAAGCGGCCGCGATCGCGAGCGGAGCCAGCACCAGCGCGGCGGCGACGCGCGTCCAAAGATTACGCGCGCCCTGCTCGGGGGTTGCCGCGGGCGCGGCTTCGCCTTTTGTCACGATCCGGTTTTCGCGGCCAGACCGCCGAAACGGCGTTCCCGTCTGGCATATTCCGCAATTGCGCCTTCCAGCGCAGCCTTGTCGAAATCCGGCCAGTGGACCGGCACGAATACGAGTTCGCTGTAGGCCGCCTGCCACATCAGGAAATTTGACAGTCGTTGCTCACCGCTGGTGCGAATGATCAGATCAGGATCGGGAATGTCGGGTGTATCAAGGTATTGACCGAGCGTGTCGGCATCGATCGACGAAGGATCACGTGTTCCATCCGCGACCTCGCGCGCAAGCTGCTGCGCCGCATGAGCGATTTCCTGCCGAGATCCGTAGTTGAAGGCGACCACGAGGTTGAGGCGATTGTTGTCCCGCGTCAGGTCTTCGGCCTCTTTCAGAAGCGCGCAGATATCCGGCTCCAGTCCCTCGCGTTCGCCGATCACGCGGACCCGGACGCCGTCGCGATGCAGCGTCGCCAGGTCGTTACGGATGAAACGCCGCAGCAGGCCGAACAGGTCGCCGATTTCGGTCGCCGGACGCGACCAGTTTTCCGCGCTGAAGGAGAAAATCGTCAGGTAAAGAATGCCGAGTTCGCTTGCGGCGCGAACGACCTTGCGCAGCGCCTCGACCCCGCGGCGATGACCTTCCGCGCGCGGCAAACCGCGGGCCGCGGCCCAGCGTCCGTTCCCGTCCATGATAATCGCCACATGCAACGGACCGTCCGCTCGATCCGGTCTTTCAGTTGCAGGGGCAGCGACGTCCGACATCGATCATTCCTTCAGAGCATGATCCGAAAAGGCGGGAACCGGTTTTCCGAAAAGATCATGCTCAAACAAAAAGACAGCCTAAACGGTGAGGATTTCCTTTTCCTTGGCCGCAAGCAACTGATCGATCTCCGAAATCGTCCCGTCGGTCGCCTTCTGCACGTCACTGGCCAGACGCTCCTGATCGTCCTCCGAAATCTCATGATTCTTTTCAAGCTTCTTGATCGTATCGAGGCCATCGCGCCGAACATGCCTGACGGCGACGCGGGCGGCTTCCGCATATTTGTGCGCGACTTTGACCAATTCCTTGCGGCGATCCTCATTGAGTTCGGGGATTCTCAGGCGAAGCACCTGCCCTTCGGTGGCCGGGCTCAAGCCGAGATTGGAATCGATGATCGCCTTCTCCACGGCCTTGACCATTGACTTGTCCCATACCTGCACCGAAAGAAGGCGCGGCTCGGGCACGCTGATGGTCGCAAGCTGATTGAGCGGCATATGCGTACCGTAGGCATCGACCTGCACCGGCTCCAGCATCGAAGCTGCGGCGCGGCCGGTCCGCAAACCGCCCAGTTCGTGCTTGAGAGACTGCGTCGCGCCCTGCATGCGGCGCTTCAATTCGTTGATGTCGAAACTACCCGTGGGCATAACGCTCTCTCCTCTTGAAAACCGCTCGTCGAGGCCGCCAGCCCTCCGCACGCTCGGCGCTTCGCCGGCCGGTCAGCCCGCGACGACGGTGCCGTGGCCGGTGCCGCACAGAATTGCGCCGATCGAGCCCGGCTCGGCGATCGAAAACACGATGATAGGCAGCGACGTCTCACGGGCAAGCGCGAATGCGGTGGCATCCATGACCTTGTAGCTGCCGGCGATCGCCTCGGAATGGCTCAGGCGGTCGAATCGCTTGGCGGACGGGTCCTTTTTGGGATCAGCGCTATAGATGCCATCGACGTTGGTGGCCTTCAGCACCGCCTGCGCGCCGATTTCGGCTGCCCGCAACACCGCCGTGGTATCGGTGGTGAAGAACGGATTGCCGGTTCCGCCGCCGAGCAGCACGATTCGGCCCTCGGCGAGATATCTGTGCGTGGCGGTTCGGGTGAACAGCTCCGAGATCTGCGGCATGACGAACGCCGACAGGGTGCGCGCGGGCGCCCCGCGGCGCTCGATAGCCGCCTCGAGCGCAAGGCAGTTCATCACGGTGGCGAGCATGCCCATGGTGTCGCCGGTCGGGCGAGAAACGCCGCGCGAGGATACTTCCACGCCACGGACCAGATTGCCGCCGCCGACGACGACGGCGATTTCGACGCCCAATTGCCTGGCCGCGATCAGGTCGCCGGCGACCCGGTCGATGGTGGGCTGGTCCATGCCGGATGCGTGCGGGCCGGCAAAATATTCGCCGGAAAGCTTGATCACCACGCGACGATAGACCGGCTCAGCCATTGCGAATCGCCTTCCCTAGCCCGCCCGACGGCTGCCGGCTTACGACACCGTTGCGGCATCTCCCGGCGGTTTCTTCTGTCCGCTGGCCGCCGCAACTTCGGCTGCAAAATCGGATTCCTGCTTGTCGATTCCCTCGCCCAGAGCATAGCGCAGAAATGCGGTGATCCTCACAGGCGCACCGACTTTGCCCTCAACTTCCTTGAGCACCTGGGCGATCGACTTGCCGTTGTGCTCGCCATGGACCGAGGCCTGCTCGAGCAGGCAGACTTCCTTGTAAAAGGTTTTCATGCCGGACTCGACGATCTTTTCGATCATCTTCTCCGGCTTGCCCTGCTGGCGATATTTGTCGGCGAGCACGTCCTCTTCGCGCTTCACGACGGCGGGATCGAGCCCGGCCGGATCCAGCGCCTGCGGATTGGTGGCCGCAACATGCATCGCGATCTGCTTGCCGAGCGTGGTCAATTCGTCGGTCTTGCCGGTGGATTCCAGCGCCACGATCACGCCCATCTTGCCGGCGCCCTCGATCACCGCATTGTGCACATAGCTCGACACCACGCCATTGCCGACTTCAAGCGACGCTGCACGGCGCAGCGTCATGTTTTCACCGATCGTCGCGATCGCGTCCGCGATGGCCGTTTCCACGGTCACGTTTCCGATTTTGGCGGTCTTGATCTTTTCCAGATCGGCGCCGACATCGAGCGCGACCTGCGCGATCATCTTGACCAGTCCCTGGAACTGGCCATTGCGCGCGACGAAGTCCGTTTCGGAATTGACCTCAACGACAACACCCTTGCCGCCGGCCGTCAGCGCGCCGATCAGGCCTTCCGCCGCGACGCGCCCGGCCTTCTTCGCCGCCTTCGACAGGCCCTTCTTGCGCAGCCAGTCGATCGCCGCCTGTATGTCGCCGTCGTTCTCGGACAGCGCCTGCTTGCAGTCCATCATGCCTACGCCGGTGGTTTCGCGCAGGTCCTTGACCATCGCCGCTGTGATTGTCGCCATTGTTGCACATCCTCTGCCTGTCAGGGCGGTAGCGGCGCGGCTTGGCCGCCTCGCCGCCGATCCACCATCAGCAATGTCGTAAATTTGAATTTGTTGGCCGGGATGTTCCGGCCAACACTTCGCTATTCCGCTTCTGCGGTCATCGCCTTGGCCTGGGCGACCCAGCCATCGGCCCTGCTCGGAAGCCCGACCTCTTCGCCGATCTTGTGGGCGGTGTCGTGATCGAGTTCGGCGAGCTGCCAATAGTGGAAAATGCCGAGATCGTTGAACTTCTTCTCGATCGCGCCGGACACGCCGGTGAGCTTCTTGAGGTCGTCGGCAGCGCCGCGCGGCCCGGCAAGCCCCTGGAAGCCGGTCGGCTGCGGCGCCGTCGGAATTTCCTCGCGAAGGGGATGGGCGGATGCGCCGACATCGATCCCGGAATCGCCCTGCGCACGCGAAATGCCGTCGATCACCGCGCGGGCGATCAGATCGCAATACAGCGTGATGGCGCGGCCGGCGTCGTCATTGCCGGGCACGACATAAGTGATGCCCTTCGGGTCCGAATTGGTATCGACGATCGCGGCGACCGGAATATTGAGCCGCTGGGCTTCCTGGATCGCGATGTCTTCCTTGTTGGTGTCGATCACAAAGATCATGTCGGGCAGACCGCCCATGTCCTTGATGCCGCCGAGCGAACGATCGAGCTTGTCGCGCTCGCGCTGCAGCGTCAGCCGCTCCTTCTTGGTGTAGGCATTGGCATCGCCGGAATTGAGCACTTCATCGAGGTGCCGCAACCGCTTGATCGAACCGGAAATCGTCTTCCAGTTGGTCAGGGTTCCGCCGAGCCAGCGCGAATTGACGAAATACTGCGCCGAACGCTTGGCGGCTTCGGCGACGCCGTCCTGCGCCTGCCGCTTGGTGCCGACAAAAAGGATACGGCCACCCTTGGCGACGGTATCGCTGACTGCCTGGAGCGCGCGATGCAGCAGCGGCACGGTCTGGGCGAGGTCGATGATGTGGATGTTGTTGCGGGCACCGAAAATGTAATCCGCCATTTTCGGATTCCATCGGTGCGATTGGTGGCCGAAGTGAACGCCAGCTTCAAGCAGCTGACGCATAGAGAAATCGGGTAGCGCCATAGTTCAGTTCTCCGGTTGGTTCCTCCGGAAACGTGTGAGCAGACGAGCCTTATGGCCCGGCTGCCACCGGACGGCCTTTTGAGCCATGTTTCCGTGTGAGATGGCGCGGTATATAGCGGGATTTTCGCGAGAAGCAAGGAAATCCGGGGCTTTCCGGTTACCTCCCCGGTCAGACCCCAAAGTTGAGGCCTGACCGGGTCGTTTCAGCATTTCGCGACGTTGGGCGGACATTTCTTGGCGGCAGCCGGCGCAGCAGGTCTCGGCGGCGGTGGAGCAGGCCGCGGCGGCGGTGGCGCCGGACGGGCGACCACCGGAGCTGGCCGCGGCGGTGGCGGCGGAGCCGGCCGAGGAGGTGGCGGTGGCGCCGGGCGGGCGACCTGGGCCACCGGATGCGGCGGCGGAGGCGGTGGGGCCGGCCGAGGAGGTGGCGGGGACGGCCTTGCTATCTGCGCCGCCGGATGCGGTGGCGGCGGAGCCCGGCGCGCGGGTTCAACGTGCGCGACCGGCGGCGCGGGTTTTAAAGGCGCAGCCGCAGGGTTCGCTGACGGAGGCGGCGGGAGAACTTCCTTGGGCTTTCGCCCCATTTCAAGCGTTTTCGAGCCGCCCGCGGCACCGGACGCCGGTCCCGCCGGAGGCGTCGTCGTCGGGGTGGTCGTCGCCGATTTGTTTTCAGGACTAGGCTTCGCACGCGGGTTGGTCACGCCCGGAACCGGTCCGGTCGTTGCCGGCGTTTTCGGGCTGCCGGCAGCTCCGGCACCAGACGCCGGCCCCGCCGGAGACGTCGCCGTGGGGGTCGTCGTCGCCGATTTGTTTTCAGGGATGACCTTGGCGCCCGGTGTCGTCACGCCCGGAACGGGTCCCGGCGTTCCCGGAGGCACCGGAGGCGCCCCTTTCGTGCCGGGCACCGGCAGCGCATTGGCTTTCGGCAGTGCGTTAGGGGATACGTTAGGGGACACGTTTGTCTGCAACGTCGTCGCCGGCACACCACCCTTCTGACCCGACGGTGCGCCCGCAGTTCCAGCCTTGGCCGACGGATTGATCAAGGCGCTCTGCGGCATCGGCGCTTTTCCCTGCTGGATCAGCGAAGCCTTTTGCATCGCCGAGTGCGGCAGCTGCGGACCCGCGCCGGCCGGCGTCACACCGCCCTGCCCCGGTCCGCCCTTGGCGGCTGCCGACACGCCGGGTTGAGTATTGGGCCCCCCCGGAGCGGGAGCACCGGGGGTACCAGCCGGAGCACCCGGCGCCGCCGGCGCGACCGGAGGCGGCTGGTTGATGACGTTGTTGATGACGGTCGTATTGTGGATATTGGCGAAAATAATGTTGTTCGGCGGCGGCGCAACATAGACCGGTGCCTGAACATAGACCGGCATCGGCACAAAGAACGGCTGCGGCAGGATGAACAGCCCGATCGCTGCAATCGGCGGCGCCAGCACGACGAAATCGGGCGGCGGCGGCGGCAGGAAGAATATCGGCGGCGGCGGCGGCGGTGCAAAGTCAAAATCCGGATCGCTGAACATCAGCACCGGACGATCGACATAGACGGCCTCGTCGGGCGGCGGGGGCGGCACGTCGTAGTCGTAGACCGCGAATGACGGCGGCGGCTCCAGCGCAGCGGTGAGAATCGCGAGGCGGCGGCGGGCATCTTCCGCATGAGAGCCGCGCGGATAGCGCCGCAGATAAGACCAATAGGCCGGCGGCGTGTCGGCACGATAGGTGCGAAGCCAGGTAATCGCTTCGCGCCGCGCGGCGACGATCGCGCGCACGCGTCTGGCGAGGGGATCGCCGGGATAGGCCCCCAGGAAATCCTCATAAGCAGGCAGGGTGTCGCGTTCGAGCGCTGCGGCATAGGCATCCTGGACGCCGAGATCGCGGATCGGCTTGCTCCTGGCCGCGGCGGCCTGATCCGGCGACGCTTGCGCCGGCGCATCCGGCGCCCGATCGAAGAACGTGAACGGCGCGTCGATCTTTTGGGCATCCCAAGGCACCTGCGCGCCTTTGCTCGCTTCGTTGACGCGGAGCCGAAGGCGATCGAAAACCTCCGGCAGCGGCAGCCCGCCGGTACGGATCATCTCCGCGAGCGACTGGGCATACGCGCCATATGGCCCTTGCTCATCGGGGGCGACCGTACCCGGCGCGGCATTGTATGCGATCAGCATATGCGGATCCGGCTCGACCAACGCGAGGCCGCTCGCGATCGGCTGGCCGCCCTCGATAAACGGCTGCTGCCGCGCCGCGTCCAGCACGACGATGCTGGCCTTCAGCGGCAGGGATGCAAGCTCGCGCAGGTAGTCGCTGATCCGCAATCCTTCGATCGGAATGTCGACGTCGCGGCTGAGCGGGGAATCGACGGGTATGAAATAATTCTCGCCGGCGAGCTGCATTCCGTAGCCCGAAAGATACACCATCGCGACCGTGCCCGGGCCTGACGCCTGGGCTTTATGGATGAAGTCGCGCAAGCTTCCGCGCAGCGTGTCGCCGTCCAGGTCGCGCGCTCCGACCACATCAAAGCCCGCCGCCTGCAAGGTCTGCGCGATCAGGCCGGCGTCGTTGGCCGCCGTCGCGAGCGGCGACTTGGTATAGGCGCCGTCGCCGACGACGAGTGCAATCCGCTTTTCCTGCTGCTGCGCAGCAGCGGAACTCAGGATCCCCCAAAGTCCGGAAAACAACATCAGGCAGAGCGAAAAAATCGAAAAGGCTTTGATCTTGTACATGGCTTTCCTGCCCGCTTTGCGACTTACCCAGGACATCTGTGCATTGGACGCATGATTACCTGAAGTGTTTGAACGAAAAGCGCTGGTAGTATGGCATTGCCCAGGCGGTCAGTCAGGAAAAATCAGCCGACCATTTCTACTTTGCCATCCCCAAGCCGATAGATTCCGCCGGCTACCTTGAGCTTGCCCTGCTCAACCGCCGCGCTCAGAATCGGCGTCGCCGAGCTGAGCTTGGCGACGTTATCGATCACATTCTGCCTGATGGCGTTGCCAAGGGTGTCACCGCCCCGCTGCGATACCGCATTCACCGCGGGCGCGATGCCTGTGACCAGCGAGGGCATGTGGCCGGGCAATGTGGTGCCGTCCTTGAGCGATTTGATCGCCGCACTGACCGCGCCACAACTATCGTGACCCAGAACAAAAATCAGAGGCGTACCCAGCACAGCGACGGCATATTCCAGACTCGCGACCGTTTCAGTATTGGCGAAGTTGCCTGCCACGCGGCAAACAAAGAGATCGCCGCGGCCACTATCGAAGGCGTATTCGGGTGCGATGCGCGAATCGGCGCAGCTCAGTATGGCGGCATAGGGGTTCTGGCCACCGGCCAACGCCTCCCTCTCATGTTTAAAATCGTGACGCAGCGATACGCCATCAACATAGCGCACGTTTCCTTTCAGCAGGCGTTCCAGGGACGCTGTGGGCGTCAACACGTTCTGCGGCTTCGGCGGTGCCTTCATCTCCTTGGCACCAGCCGCGTTCGCCAACAGCAGCCCCATGGCCGGAGCTGCGACGCCAAGCACGCTGCGTCGCGAAGGCTCGAACCGCTGAATTGAATTTTGCGGGCACATCTCGCACATCGGAAAATCCCTCCCCGGCGCTAAAGCGTCTGCACATCCACCACACCCGACACCGCCTTGATCGCGCCCGCAATCTGCGGCGAGACCCTGAAGCGGCCCGGCAGCTTCATTTCGACCTCGGTTTCGAGGTCGAGCATCAAGACCAGCGAGACGTCGCCGTCGCCCCCTGCCACCGCTGCCGGCTTGGTCTGAGGAGCACGGGCCGCGCTACCTTGCGCCCCCGGCTCGGGCATTTGCAACCGCTTGGCGATGGATTCCAGCGGCTTGGTGTCGCGGACGAAGATGCGCAGCCCCTTCTGGGTCTTGGCGGCGGCGTCATCGAGCGGCTCGGCGTGCAGAACTCTGGCGCGGACGTCCTCGCCCTGCAGCTCGGCGCCGAGCTGCAGCAGCACGGCAGCACCGGGTTCCAGCACCTCGCGATACTGGGCGAGCCCTTCCGAGAACAGCACGGCCTCGAAATGGCCGGTCGGGTCCGACAGCCCGATGATCCCCATCTTGTTGCCGGTCTTGGTCCGCCGCTCCATCCGCGACACCACGGTCGCGGCAACCTTGCCAGCGGTCGCACCGGTTTTGACCGCGCGCGAGAATTCCGCCCAGGATTGCACCCTCAGGCGTTTCAGCACGGTCGCATAATCATCGAGCGGATGGCCGGACAGAAAGAAACCGATGGCATCATATTCTCGCCGCAGCCGCTCGGCCGGCAACCAGGGCTCGATCTGCGGCAGCATGATGGTCGGCGCGTCGGCAGCGCCGCCGAACATGTCGTTTTGCCCGACGGTCGCGGCCTCGTGGCTGCGCTGGCAGGCCGCGAGGATCGCCTCCGAGCCCGCGAACACCCGCGCCCGATTGGGATCGAGTGCATCGAACGCGCCGGCTGCCGCCAGGCTCTCGATAACGCGCTTGTTGATGGCGCGCGGATTAACGCGGGCGGCGAAATCGGCCAATGAGGTGAACTGTCCGTCGCGGCGTGCCTCCACGATCAGCTCGACGGCTTGCTGGCCGACGCCTTTCAGGGCGGCCAGCGCGTAGTAGATGGTGCCGTCGCTGACCTCGAACGTGGCGCCGGAACGGTTGACCGAGGGCGCCTCGACCTTGATCCCGAGCCGTTGCGCCTCGGCGCGAAACTCGCTGAGCTTGTCGGTATTGTTGAGGTCGAGCGTCATCGACGCCGCCAGGAATTCGACCGGGTGATGCGCCTTCATATAGGCGGTGTGATACGACACCAACGCATAGGCCGCGGCGTGGCTCTTGTTGAAACCGTAATCGGCGAATTTCGCCAGCAGCTCGAAAATGGTGTCGGCCTGCCCTTTCGACACGCCATTCCTGACCGCACCGGCAACGAAGCCCGCGCGCTGCTTCTCCATCTCGGAGCGGATCTTCTTGCCCATCGCGCGCCGCAACAGATCGGCTTCGCCGAGCGAATAGCCGGCCATTACCTGCGCAATCTGCATCACCTGCTCCTGATAGATGATGACGCCGAATGTCTCCTTCAGAATCGGCTCGAGCATCGGATGCAGATATTCCGGCTCTTCGTCGCCATGCTTGCGGGCGCAATAGGTCGGAATGTTCGCCATCGGACCTGGACGATACAGCGCCACCAGCGCGATGATGTCCTCGAAGCGGTCGGGCCGCATGTCGACCAGCGCGCGCCGCATGCCCTGACTTTCCACCTGGAACACGCCGACCACATCGCCGCGCGCCAGCATCCGGTAACTGGCGGCATCGTCGAGCGGCAGGGTCGCAAGATCGACATCGACCCCGCGCTGCTTGAGCAGTTTCACGGCGACATCAAGAACCGTCAGCGTTTTGAGGCCGAGGAAGTCGAATTTGACGAGGCCCGCGGGTTCAACCCATTTCATGTTGAATTGGGTGACCGGCATGTCGGATTTCGGATCGCGGTAGAGCGGCACGAGCTCGCTGAGCGGTCGGTCGCCGATCACGATCCCCGCGGCATGGGTTGAGGCGTGGCGGGTCAGACCCTCCAGGCGTTGCGCGATATCGAAGGCGCGCGCCACCACCGGGTCCTCGTCGCGGAACGCCTGCAGTTTCGGCTCGCTGGCGATCGCGGCCGCCAGCGTCACGGGGGCGGCGGGATTCTGCGGCACGAGCTTCGTCAACTTGTCGACCTGCCCATAGGGCATCTGCAGCACGCGCCCGACATCGCGCAGCACCCCCCTCGCCTGCAGCGTGCCGAAGGTGATGATCTGCGCGACCTGATCACGGCCGTAGCGCTGCTGCACGTAGTCGATCACCTCGCCGCGCCGGTCCTGGCAGAAATCGATGTCGAAGTCGGGCATCGACACGCGTTCGGGATTGAGAAAACGCTCGAACAGGAGGCCAAACCGGATTGGATCGAGATCGGTGATGGTCAGCGCATAGGCGACCAGCGAGCCTGCGCCGGAGCCGCGGCCGGGACCGACCGGAATACCCTCGGCCTTCGCCCATTTGATGAAGTCCGCCACGATCAGGAAATAGCCCGCATAATTCATGCGGGTGATGACATCGAGCTCGAAGGCGAGCCGGGCGCGATAATCCTCCTCGGAGGTGCCTTGCGAAAGCCCGTGAACGCCAAGCCGATGGCTAAGGCCTTCCCCGGCCTGGCTGCGCAATTCCGCCGCCTCGTCGCTTTCCGCGTCCGCAGCGTTGCTGCCCGCGCCAACCGTGAATCGCGGCAGGATCGGCTTGCGCGTCACCGGGCGGAACGCGCAGCGCTCGGCAATCTCGACGGTGGAGGCCAGCGCTTCCGGAATATCGGCGAACAACACGGCCATCTCGGCGCGGCTCTTGAAGCGGTGATCCGGCGTGAGCTGATCGCGATCGGTCTCGGCGATCAGTCGTCCGCCGGCGATGCAGAGCAGCGCATCGTGGGCTTCGTAATCGTCCGAAGTAGCGAAGTAAGGCTCATTGGTCGCGACGACGGGAAATCCTTTTGCGTAGGCAAGATCGATCAGCGCGGCCTCGACGCGGCGTTCCTTGTCGATACCGTGGCGCTGCAACTCGACATAAAGGCGGTCACCGAACAGCCCCGCCAGCCGGTCACAACGTGTTGCCGCCAGTGCCGCCTGATCGGCGGCGATCGCCAACGAGACCGGCCCGTCGGGGCCGCCGGTCAGTGCGATCAGATCCTCGGCGTCGCCTTGCAGCCATTCGAACTTGATATGCGGGGTCTGATGGATCGGCGTTTCCAGGAAGGCGCGGGAGTTGAGCCGCATCAGGCTGCGGTAGCCACGCTCGCGCGCCGCCAGCAGCACGATGCGCGCAGGCGCCGCCGCCAATGCATTGCGCGCGCTGGGGTCCTGATCGCTGAAATCAACCGCGAGCTCGCAGCCGATGATCGGCTGGATGCCGTAGCCGGCCATCTTGTCGGAGAATTCCAGCGCCCCGAACATGTTGTCGGTATCGGTCAGCGCCAGGGCCGGCTGGCGGTCGGCTTTCGCCAGTTCGGCAAGCTTCGCGATCTTGATCGACCCCTTCAGCAGCGAATAGGCCGAATGGACGTGGAGA
>Ga0073928_10002966_pt1 | contig 27708 bp, 25 predicted proteins | sample PaiPotPPA55metaG_FD_76969 | JGI IMG/M metagenome (GOLD analysis project Ga0073928, IMG submission 76969) | Iron sulfur acid spring bacterial and archeal communities from Banff, Canada, to study Microbial Dark Matter (Phase II) - Paint Pots PPA... ...
CAGGAGTTGGAGCTCGCCGCGGAAGTCGCGGAACTGGACACCGCGACGCTCGAGAAGGCCGCCGAAGAAGCGCCCATCATCAAACTCGTGAACCTGATTCTTACCGACTCTGTGAAGCGTGGCGCCAGCGATATTCACATCGAGCCTTACGAATTGGAAATGCGCGTCAGATTCCGCGTCGACGGCCAGCTCCAAACGGTCATGAGTCCGCCGCTGCGATTGAAAGACGCCATTACCAGCCGCCTCAAGATCATGGCCAAGCTGGATATCGCGGAAAAGCGCCTGCCTCAAGACGGCCGCATCATGATCAAGTACCGCGCCGACGGCAAGAAAAAGGAACTGGATTTCCGTGTCTCCACCGTGCCCACCTTGTACGGCGAAAAAATCGTCATGCGCTTGTTGGATAAGGAAAACCTGCGCCTGGACATGACCAAGCTAGGTTTTGAGCAAGAGTCCCTGACCAAGTTCGAACGCAATATTTTCAGGCCCTACGGCATGGTGTTGGTTACCGGGCCCACGGGCTCCGGAAAAACCAACACCCTGTACTCCTCGGTTTCCACGTTGAACAAGGTGGACACGAACATTATGACCGCTGAGGATCCTGTCGAATTTCAGTTGGCGGGAATCAATCAGGTGCAGATGAAAGACCAGATCGGGCTTAACTTCGCGGCCGCCTTGCGTGCCTTTCTCCGCCAAGACCCCAACATCATTTTGGTTGGCGAAATCCGCGACTTTGAAACCGCCGAAATTGCCGTAAAAGCCGCGCTGACTGGTCACTTGGTTTTGTCCACGTTGCACACCAACGACGCCCCGTCCACCATCAGCCGTTTGATGAACATGGGTATTGAACCATTCCTGGTGGCCACCTCCGTGAACTTGATTTGCGCGCAAAGACTGGTGCGGCGCATTTGCCAAAATTGCAAAGTAGAGCTGGAAGTTCCAGAGCAGGCCCTGCTTGATGCCGGTTATACCCCCGAAGAAGTCAAGACCACCAAGATTTACCACGGCAAGGGCTGCAATGTTTGCAACAAGGGTGGATACAAGGGACGCACCGGCCTTTATGAAGTCATGGAAATTAATGACGAACTCCGGGAATTGATCCTCGTGGGAGCTTCGGCGCTGGAACTAAAAAAGAAGGCCGTTGAGCAGGGAATGATTACGCTACGACGAAGCGGACTGACTAAGGTGGCTTTGGGTCAAACCACGATGGAAGAAGTGGTACGCGAGACAGTGTTGTAGGGATAAGAGTGAACCATGGCTGGAGTGAATCTAAGCGAATTACTTAAAAAGATGATCGAGATGGGCGGCAGCGACCTGCACATCACGACCAATAGCGCGCCACGTGTGCGCGTACACGGGCATCTGCGTCCCCTGGACATGCCCCCATTGACAGCAGCGGACACCAAGTCGCTGGCCTATAGCGTCCTCACCGACGCGCAGAAGCATCGCTTCGAGGAAAATCTGGAGCTCGATTTTTCTTTCGGCTTGAAGAATCTGGCTCGCTTCCGCGGCAATGTGTTTAATCAACGCGGTGCCGTGGGCGCGGTGTTTCGTACCATTCCATGGGAGATCAAAAGCTTCGATGCCCTGGGTCTGCCGGCCGTAGTTCGCGGCATGTGCGACAAGCCGCGCGGCCTGGTGCTGGTTACCGGCCCAACCGGCTCCGGCAAATCCACCACCCTCGCCGCCATGCTCGACAAGATCAATGCTGAACGTGAAGAGCACATGATCACCATCGAGGATCCCATCGAATTTCTCCACAACCACAAAAAGTGCCTGGTCAACCAGCGCGAAGTCCATGCGGATACACATTCCTTCGCAAACTCCCTGCGAGCCGCATTGCGCGAAGACCCGGACGTAGTCCTCATTGGCGAAATGCGCGACCTGGAAACTATCGAATCGGCTCTGCGCATCGCGGAAACCGGCCACTTGACCTTCGCCACCTTGCATACCAACTCCGCCGCTTCCACCATCAACCGCATCATCGACGTATTTCCTTCCCACCAGCAGCCGCAAATCAGGGCCCAACTTTCCATGGTGCTGGAAGGCATTTTGTGCCAAGCGCTGTTGCCGAAATCCGACGGCCGGGGACGCGCGATGATCATGGAAGTGCTGGTGCCCACCGCGGCGATCCGTAACCTGATCCGCGAAGACAAAATTCATCAGATTTATTCCGCCATGCAAACGGGCACAGGCCAAACGGGTATGCAAACCTTCAACCAGGGTCTTTGCAATGCCTATCTGTCTAAAGCTATCACCCTGGACATCGCGCTGTCTCGTTCGTCCAATGCCGACGAGCTTCAGGACATGATTAATCGTGGCGTAGTTTCCACCCCCACTGCCGGCGGTGGGAGCATGAAGGCGCAAGTCAAGGTGCCTGTGACGACTAAGCGTTAACCGGAGTTTGCGTCAGTGAGCACGAACAATTTTGGTATCCAGGCAACTAGGAGGGCATCACATGCCGGACTTTAAATATCAAGGAACGAATCGCTCTGGCTCGAGTGTGACCGGAGTCATGACCGCTAACAGCAAAGCGGATCTTCAAAATCTGTTAAGGCGCCAACAGATCACCCCCACCAAAATGTCGGAGAAGGGCAAAGAGTTCAACATGCCCACCTTTGGCGGCGGTGTGAATGCTAAAGAACTGGCCATTTTCACCCGCCAATTCTCGGTGATGATCGACGCCGGCCTGCCGTTGGTGCAGTGCCTGGAAATCCTGGCCAGCCAGCAAGAGAACAAGTTCTTTCAGAAGGTTCTGGTCAATACCCGATCGATGGTGGAAGGCGGCTCAACCCTTTCGACCGCGATGCGCAGCTCGCCAAAAGTGTTTGACGGTCTGTATGTGAACATGGTGGAAGCCGGAGAAACGGGCGGTATTCTGGACATCATTCTGCAACGCCTGTCTACCTACATCGAAAAAAACGTCAAGCTGCAGCGGGCCGTAAAGTCCGCTCTCGTCTATCCCGTCGGAGTTCTGACCATCGCCGGTCTAGTGATCTTCCTCCTCCTTTGGAAGGTTGTTCCCATTTTCGCGACGTTGTTTGCGGGTCTCGGCGTCACCCTGCCTCTCCCCACAAAAATCGTCATCGCCATGAGCAATTTCGTCGGCAGCTATTTTGGCCTGCTAATCGTCGCGGCTATCGTCGGCGGAATTTTCGGATTGAAGGTGTGGTATGGGACGCCAGGCGGCAAATTTGTTCTCGACACCATTATTTTGAAACTCCCGGTCCTCGGTCTGTTGATGCGCAAGATTGCCGTGGCCCGTTTCACTCGCACCCTTGGCACGCTGATATCCAGCGGTGTACCCATTCTCGAAGGTTTGGACATCACAGCTAAGACTTCCGGAAACGCGGTGGTGGAACGCGCCCTCCAAAAGGTGCGCAAAGCCCTGGAAGAAGGCAAATCTTTGACCGAACCGCTGAAAGATTCCGCTGTATTTCCCGGCATGGTGACTCAAATGATCGCGGTCGGCGAACAAACCGGCGCGATGGACGCCATGCTCCAGAAAATCGCCGACTTCTACGAAGAAGAAGTGGACGCGGCGGTCAAGGATCTTTTAACGGCGATGGAACCGGTGATGATCGTTTTCCTTGGTGTGGTGGTTGGCGGCGTCGTCATCTCCATGTATTTGCCGCTCTTCACCCTCATTGGAAAGCTCTCCGAAGCGCACTAGTCCGGCGTTTACATCACTGGCCGGGCTGCGGCGGATTGCAGCCCGGCTTTTTTCTCTTTTATATTGAGCACTGGGGCTAGCTAGCAGGGCGTGGGGAAAATGCAGCAAAGTGCCAGCATGAAAGAATGGCTCGAATGGCTGACGCGTGTTCGCCTCTTAATGATCACGCTGATTCTGGCCGTGGGCGTAGTGTGGCCCAAATACGTGCCCGCCTCCGCGGAAAGCCGTTTTTTTCTCCCGCTAATCATCTTCTGGATCACCCTGGGCATTCTCCATCTCATTCTGTTGCGATGGCTTCCGCAAGCGCCTTGGCACGGCGGACTGCAAGTTACCTGCGACGTATTCCTGATTTCCGCACTGGTCTACGTCACCGGACTGCAAGACAGCTACTTCATCTCGCTATATCTCCTTGTAATTATTGTTGCCAGCATTTTGTTTTCCCGCGGCATGGCTTTTGCCACCGCCATTTTTTGCCTCCTGATATTGGGCGGCCTCGCGCTGCTGGCTTATAACGAGAAAATCGCCCGTCCCTACATCGGGGTTCCCTCGCCGGAAAGCCTACGCACCTGGTTCCTCAGCACCCTATTCGGCTTCCTGGCGGTAGCCTATCTTGCCAGCTTTCTGGCTCAGTCTCTGCGCCGCAAGGGCGCGGAACTGGATGAGAAGCGTGAAGAACTCCGCGACTTGCAGGACTTCACCGAGGACATTGTTCATTCCATGCGCGGCGGTTTGGTGACTACAGACATGGAAGGCCGCATCCTTCTTCTCAACCGCACCGGCGAAGAAATTTTGGGTCATCGCTTCGCGACACTTCGTGGCCGCCTGTTGCAGGAACTTAACCCCGACTTCTGGCTTCCGGGCGAACATGGCTTGGAAAACATCCCCCGTCGCAAAGAGATCGATTTCCGCACTCCCGATGGCCAGCAGCGTTACATAGGAATTAGCGTCTCCCCACTCCGCTCCCGGGATAACAGCCGCAGCGGGTACGTTTTCAATTTCCAGGATCTCACCGAACTCCGGCGCCTGGAGCAGGAAGTCGCCACTAAGGAACGCATGGCCGCGTTGGGCCGGCTTTCCGCCGCCATCGCCCACGAAATCCGCCAACCGCTGACCGCCATGGCCGGAGCGGTAAAGGAATTGGCTCGGTTGGTGCCGTTGGAAGAAGACGAAAAAAATCTGGTCAATATTGTCAGCAGGGAATCGCAGCGCCTGAATAACATCATCACCGATTTCTTGAAATATTCGCGCGAGAAAACCTACGAGTTTCAGGATGCCGATGTGCGCTGGCTGCTGGACGAGACTCTTACCTTAATCGAAAAGAAGCCCGAGATCGGTCCAAATTTTCGTGTCGTGCGCTCCTTTAACGGCCAGGAGCTGCGCGCTCGCGTTGATGCCGGCAAAATCAAGCAGGTTTTCTGGAATCTTTGCGACAACGCTTTGCGCGCCATGCCCGGCGGCGGTACCTTGACGGTGCGCATCGAAGAAAAACCGTTCTGGTTGCGTATCGCCTTCTCCGACACCGGAGTAGGGCTGGACGCCAAACAGCGTGCCAAGATTTTCGAGCCTTTGCAGTCCGAATTTGAAGGCGGCACAGGATTGGGGCTTTCCATCGTTTACCAGATTGTGCAGGCCCACAGTGGAAGAATCAGCGTCATATCGGAAAAAAATCGCGGTGCGGAATTTATCGTGGAACTGCCGCGTGTTGTGTGAAGGTTACACAAAGAAGTTCCATGGAGAAGTCGCGTAGAGAAGTTGCGTGAACCAATCGGGTAAAGAAATTCTGTGAGGGTTTATGCAAGGCGCTAAGACAGCGGCTAAAGAAACTTCCCGAGAAATGCCGCATATCCTGGTGGTGGATGACGAAAAATCCATCTGCGAACTCTTGGAGATCACTTTCCGTAAGGAAGGCTACCGCGTTGAAATCGCCAACAACGTGGAAGGCGCCAAGCGCAAACTGGAATCCCAGATTTTCGACATCATTATCTCGGACATCCGCATGCCCGGAGAGGGCGGCGTCGATCTTCTAAAATTCACCAAGGAAATTGCCCCGGATTGCTTTTTCCTCCTGATTACGGGTGTGCCGACCGTGGAAACAGCCATCGCCGCGATCAATTCCGGCGCCGACCGCTATGTGATCAAAGACCATGAATTAGTCGATCAACTGCGGCGCGCCGTCCGCGAGGTGTCCGAAAATCTAAGATGGAAAAAAGAAGCGGGCTACCTGCGCCGCGAATTGCGTAGATTGACGGGTCTCGACAATATCATCGGACAGAGCCCGAAAATGCGCGCGATCTTTGAACTGATTCAAACCGTGGCCCCGCAAACCAGCCGCGTACTGATCACCGGAGAAAGCGGCACCGGTAAGGAATTGGTGGCCCGCGCCATTCACGAGAATAGCGCCCGTGCGCAAGCTCCCTTCATCACCATTAATTGCGGGGCCTTCCCTGAATCGCTGCTGGAATCGGAGCTATTCGGATACATGAAGGGCGCCTTTACCGGCGCCAACGACAATCGCCATGGACTATTCCAGGCCGCCAATGGCGGAACACTGTTCATGGACGAAATTGGCAATATGAGCTTGACCATGCAGGTGAAACTGTATCGCGTCCTGCAGGAAGGTAAGGTGCGGCCCATCGGCAGCACCGAAGAAAGCGATGTCGATGTCCGCATCATCGCTGCCACCAACAAAGACTTCGAAAAGGAAATCGCCGAAGGCCGCTTCCGCGAAGACCTCTATTACCGCCTGAGCGTGATCCCCGTTCAACTGCCTTCCTTGCGGGAGCGTAAGGAAGATATTCCGTTGCTGGCGCGACACTTTTTGGAAAAATTCCGCAAAGTCATGGAAAAACCAATCGAGGGTATTTCTCCAGAGGCGGTCCGAAAGCTGGAGGCCTACGACTGGCCTGGAAACGTTCGCGAACTGGAAAACACCATGGAGCGCGCCGTTGCCCTCGAGACCACCTCCGAGATTACTCTGCGCGTACTGCCGGACCGTATCGCCGGATACTCCTCAGCCATTTCGAGCCAAACCGACGGTGCTGCAAACGTCGCGTTCCCAGAAGGTGGCGTAGATTTCGAGAAAGAGGTCGCCGGAGCGGAACGACGATACTTGGTCGCGGCACTCGAATCGGCTAAGGGCATCCGAACCGAGGCCGCGGGCCTTCTTAATATTAGTTACCGGTCCTTCCGCCACTACGCGAAAAAACATAATCTGTAGGCCTAGCAAAGACAACACACGAGACAATCCTTTTACTTTAGCCGGTGCTCGGAAGTGACAAATCTTGACGACCGTTTTAGTCAACCGCAGGTGACAAAAATAGTCACAATACCGATGTGCGCAGCTCACCCAAAACCACCTCGCTAACCATCGATAGCGTAACTACATGAACAGGCATGACTTACGCAAACTCTAATGCTCCGCATCTTCACTTTCCGACTGGCATGCTGCTTGCCCTAGTGTAGGTGTGCTCTGGCACTACAAATACTCTCAATCGTCTCTCAAGGAGATACAACAGTCATGAAGAAGCAAAAGGGTTTCTCTCTTATCGAATTGCTCATCGTTGTGGCGATCATTTTGATCATCGCAGCGATCGCAATTCCCAACTTGCTGCGTTCCAAGATGGCGGCAAACGAAGCTTCGGCAGTTGGTTCAATTCGCACCATTAACACGGCCCAAGTGACCTATTCCTCCACCTATGGTGTGGGATATACGAACTTGGCCAACCTCGGCACGCCTGCGGGCGGTTGCGCTACGACTGGCGGCACCGCTACGCTGGCTTGCTTATTGGACAGCAACCTGAGCGGCGGCACGAAGAGCGGCTACCAATTCACGTCTGTCTCCGCTACCACAGGTACCACTACGGCTCCGGCGGTCGCGTTCGACTCCGTTGCTTGGCCTGTGGCTCTTGGCCAGACCGGACAGAACGCTTTCTGTTCGGATGAATCCGGCGTGATTCGCCGCGACACTGCTGGTACGCCAGGCGCGGGTAAGGCTTGCGCGACGTCTAGTTTGCCTCCGCTGCAATAATCGCTTCGGCCACAGTCGTGGAGAGCATTTGCTAGCCGCGTTATCGAAGGAGAGCACGGGGTCAAACCCGTGCTCTTTTCTTTTGACTCCAGGATTCGTGAAGACTAAGGGCCGCAAACGGCCGATTCCGGGTTCGGCACATAGCGACAAGCTGGTCGCGAGGTTCAAATCTATTCGCCAAATTTCGTCATAGTCTACCGACAAAAAATGGCAGTTCGAGACTTTCAAGCGCGGCTAGCAACAAGAATCGCGATGGCGCTAGGCTTCGTGTATCCCTCATCTTATTATGACTTAAGCACTTACGCGACTCTGTCACAATGAGTACTAGAAGTTTTAGGTTGGCATACCGCTTGCCCTAATCAAAGCGTGCTCTCGCACTGAAAACTCTCAACCCGTTCTTAAGGAGATACAACAGTCATGAAGAAGCAAAAGGGTTTCTCTCTTATCGAGTTGCTGATCGTGGTGGCGATCATTTTGATCATTGCCGCGATTGCAATCCCGAACTTGCTGCGCTCGAAGATGGCCGCTAACGAATCTTCGGCAGTTGGTTCAATTCGCACCATTAACACCGCCCAGGTGACGTATTCCTCCACCTATGGTGTGGGATATACGAACTTGACCAACCTCGGCACGCCTGCGGGCGGTTGCGCTACGACTGGCGGCACCGCTACGCTGGCTTGCTTAATCGACAGCAACCTGAGCGCCGGCACGAAGAGCGGCTACCAATTCACGTCTGTCTCCGCTACCACAGGTACCACTTCGGCTCCGGCGGTCGCGTTCGACTCCGTTGCTTGGCCTGTGGCTGTTGGCCAGACCGGACAGAACGCTTTCTGTTCGGATGAATCCGGCGTGATTCGCCGCGACACTGCTGGTACGCCAGGCGCGGGTAACGCTTGCGCGACGTCTAGTTTGCCTCCGTTGCAGTAAGGTCTGAACCAGTAACGGAAGCTGATCAAAAGGGAGCACGGCGTAAAACCCGTGCTCTTTTTTTGCCCAGAGGAAAGGCGACGAGTGGAGGGGGCCCAGTCTAAGTGGTGCGGTGCGAAATGCGCGCCTGACGCCGCGTTGTTCTTCGAGGAGAACGGTAATGAAGAAACAAAAAGGATTCTCACTTATTGAATTGCTGATCGTGGTAGCGATCATTTTGGTCGTTGCGGCGATCGCGATTCCGAACTTGATGCGGTCTAAGATAGCCGCCAACGAAGCATCGGCGGTTGCCTCGCTACGCGTGATACATACCGCGCAAACGACCTACTACTCGACCTACGGTTTGGGTTACGCAGCTTTGATTAATCTGGGCACGCCGGCAGCAGGCTGTCCGGGGGCCACTTCATCGGCGGCTTGTTTGCTTGATGGCAACCTGAGCGCCGGAACGAAGAGCGGGTATAAGTATACGTCGATAGCCTCTGGCGGTGCTGGCACGACCGCGAGTCCTAACTCCGTGTTCAACTCGACCGCCGTCCCGGTGGTTCCCGGTCAGACTGGCCAGGATAGCTTCTGTACGGATGGAACAGGTGTGATTCGTCGCGACACTACTGGAGTGCTGCAACCCTCTTGCCCCACGTCAGGGCTGCCGCCGATTTAAACGAGTTCTCCGCGACCGTCCCGAAACACCGCCAGTACAGGCGCGCTTGCTATAATATCTAAGTGTGCTTTACCATCCGTTACCTTCAGGCTGTTCGACATCTTTTGTCGCGCTCCGCCATTGAACTCGTCGCACTGAATGCTCTTGCGGTTCTGTCCCTGGTCTCGGCGCTGCCGGTCGCTTCCGCAAGCTCACCCGAACTTGAGCCCCTACGCCGCATGGAGCATCGCTACCGCTCAGCGAAGACCCTGCAGGCAACTTTTTTGGAGCGCTACACCGAGAACGATCGAACCGTGCGCGTAGAATCGGGGGTCGCGTATTTCCGGCGGCCGGGCAAAATGCGTTGGGAATATGCTGCCCCAGAAAATAATTTATTCCTGATCGATGGCAAAATGGCGTGGTTTTACGTGCCTGCCGATCATACCGTGACGCGCGTCCCCGCTAAACAAAGCACCGATTGGCGGACGCCGTTGGCGCTGCTGGCGGGCGAAACGAAAGTGTCGCGGGTGTGTGGGCAAGTTGCGGTGGCGACCGATCAGTCTCCGGAAAAGGCCGGCGATGCAGTTTTTAGTTGCACTCTGCGCGGATCTGTAGACAACAACTCTCGCGGCGCAGACAAGCACGCCAATTCCGGCGAAGCTTCAAAACTAAGCAGCCTTGGCCCTAAAAATAGCGAGCAAGAAGACTCCGTGCTACTCGAAATCGGCCGCGAATCTGGCGAACTGGTGCGAATTGTAGTGCGCAATAAGGGTGGGGTCGGCATCGAATTTCATTTCGCCAATTGGGTGGACAATCCTCCCATTGCGGAAGCCTTGTTTCATTTCGAGCCTCCCGCGGGAGTGGCGATAGTTAACGCAGAATTGCCTACCGAAACGCCAATCCCGCAGTAGCATCGCCGTAGCAACACTGCGGTCCAAGGGTACCCGTTTCTGGGAAGGAACGGTCAACCATCCCGATTGACCGCGCAGACATCTTACTTGGGGTAAACTGAGGGTCTATGGGGGAATTTGTTTGCCGCGTCGCGGATGCCAACGGCCGGGTGTTTTCGCAGGTAGAGGCCGCAGGCAACCTGGATGAAGCACGCCAGAAATTATTGGACCGGGGTTTTTATGTTTACTCCGTAGAGAGTCGCGGAAGTGTGCGCGGCTTGCTGAATCGCCGTAAGCAGCGGCAAATCGGCGGCTCGGAATTTCTCATCCTGAATCAGCAATTCAATACTCTCATTAAAGCTGGCATTCCGATTCTGCGTGCGCTGGACCTGCTGGCCACCCGCGCCACCACGCCTAAACTACGCCCAGTCATTACCCAGATTCGCGATCGTGTGCGCGAAGGCAAGTCACTATCCGAGGCGGTCGACGAGGCTGGAGTTTTCTCAAAAGTTTATTCCACCGCAATTCTGGCCGGCGAGAAAAGCGGAAATCTTTCCGGCGTTCTGGACTTCTACATTGCCTATCAGAAGGTAAGCACCGGCGTTCGAAAGAAGATACTCGCGTCGCTGGTGTACCCCGTGCTCTTGATCGTGGTTGCCACCGTCATCGTGACCTACCTGGTTACGTTCGTCGTTCCAAAATTTGCCATTCTATATAAAGATCTGGGCGTGGAGCTACCTACCTCCACAAAACTTTTGATGGCCCTCACAGTAGATTATCGCTTTGCTGTGTTGGGAGCCGTTGGCCTGCTCGCGCTGCTGGCATTCGGCATCTTTCTGTGGTCGCGCACCGAAGAAGGGGGCGCCACTTTTGACCGTCTGAAGTTCAAACTGCCGGTGATTGGCGACACTTTGCTGAAGTTTCAGGTAGCGCAATTTTCGCGCACGCTGGCAACGCTGCTGACCGGCGGCACAACTTTGGTGACCGCGCTGCAAACAGCTTCAGATGCGCTGACCAGCAAACTGCTGCGCGTCACCATTCTGCGGGCCACGCAAATGGTCCGCGAAGGTGAATCGCTGCACGGCTCACTCGCTTCCACCGGCGTGCTTCCGGAAATGGCGCTGGATATGGTGGAAGTCGGAGAAAGTAGCGGCGCGCTAGGTCCCATGTTGACCAGCATTGCTGAATTTTACGAGGAAGAAGTAAGCCTGCGCCTCGGCGCGCTCGTGGCCGTCATCGAGCCCGTACTGCTCATCTTCATGGGAATTTTAGTGGCATTCATACTTATTTCACTTTATCTGCCTATATTTTCGCTTTCGATGTCCGGCGGAGTTAAGTAATGGCAACCACAGACTACACAAACGTAACGGCAACCTTGGGTGGAGGCGACGAAGAACGCGAGCGCGAGCACGCCGTTAAATTGGCGAAGCGCTACCGCTGCAGTTTTGTTGATCTTCGCGAACAGCGCATCGACCCCGAGCTTTTCCGCACCATTCCCGCGGACTTGATGTTCCGCTATAACTTTGTACCGCTTGAAGTTCACAATAATTTGTTGTCCATCGCGGTAGCCGATCCCAGCCAGGTACTCCTCAGCGATGAACTTCCGTTGCTACTCGGGAAGAAACTGGCCATCAAGGTTGCCACCGCTCACCAGATCAGTGACCTCCTGAAACGCACCGAACAATCGCAGCGTGTGCTGGAGCAAGCCACCGAAGCCTTCACACTGCAAGTTTCGAAGGACGAAGGTGAGAGCGACGAAACCATTTCCGGTGACCGCCTCACCCGCGACACCGCCGTCAGCCCGGTAGTCCGGCTAGTCGAAACGGTTATTTTCACCGCTCTCGAGCGCAGAGCGAGCGACATTCACATTGAAGCGCGCGATTCCGAAGTCGCCGTGAAGTACCGCATCGACGGCGTTTTACAGCACGCCATGCAGCCCATCGCCAAGGAATGGCATTCAACGGTAATTTCACGCATTAAGGTTTTGAGCGATTTGGACATTGCCGAACGTCGCGTCCCGCAGGACGGCCGCTTCCGCGTGAAATACAAAGGCCGCTACATCGATTTGCGCGTTTCCATCATGCCCGCGAGCCACGGTGAAGATGCCGTCCTTCGCGTTCTCGACAAAGAAACCCTCTCCGAAAAATTCCAGAGTTTAAGCCTCGACGTCGTCGGCTTTTCCGCGGAAGAGATGCGCCGCTTCCGCCGCTATATTCGCGAGCCCTACGGCATGGTGTTGGTTACCGGTCCAACCGGCTCCGGAAAAACCACTACGCTGTACGCCGCCATCAATGAAATCAAGTCCGATGAAGACAAAATCATCACCATCGAAGATCCCGTCGAGTACCAGCTTCGCGGCATCACCCAGATTCCCGTTAACGAGAAAAAAGGACTGACCTTTGCCCGCGGCTTGCGCTCCATTTTGCGCCATGATCCCGACAAAATCATGGTCGGCGAAATCCGCGACCAGGAAACCGCTCAGATCGCCATTCAATCGGCCCTGACTGGCCACTTGGTTTTCACCACCGTGCACGCCAACAACGTCACCGACGTGATCGGCCGCTTCATCAACATGGGCGTTGAACCTTACAACTTTGTGTCCGCCCTCAATTGCATTATGGCGCAGCGCTTGGTGCGCATCATTTGCATGAACTGCAGACGACCCAAGAAATATTCGCCCACCGAATTAAAGGAGGCGGGCCTCGATCCAGCGGCCTGGGGCGGCGTCACGCTGATGGAAGGCGCAGGGTGCCTGGAATGTTCTGGCACCGGTTATCACGGGCGCACCGCTATCTGCGAACTGCTTGATCTCACCGACCGCATTCGTGAAATGATTGTGGATCGGCGGCCCACTTCGGAAATCAAACGCATCGCCCGTGACGAGGGCATGATCACGCTACGCGAAAGCGGCCTGGCGAAAATTCGCGACGGAATTACCAGCGTGAAGGAAATCAACAAGGTGACTTTCGTTGAATAGCGCTACCGCATTTCACGAGGGAATTTACAAAAGCGAGCTGGTACGGCGCATTACCCGCTGGCTGGATGCTACCCCTCATCCGCCCCTGGCGCTGGAGATAACTCCCGAACGCGTGGCCGCTGCGCGCTTTGGCAGGACCGGAGCATTGGACGGATATGCTGTCGAGACCCTCCCGCAGGGCGCGATTGTGCCCTCCGCAGTGGAATCCAACATTGGAATTCCTGGTGCCGTCAAACTGGCGGTCAGCAACGCCTGCGCCAGGCTGAAAGCCAAGGATGAAGACATCGCGCTCATCCTTCCCGATCCGGTGATCAGAGTTTTCGTCCAGCACTTTGACGAATTCCCGCGCTCCGCTCAGGAAGCAGAGCCGATGTTGCGCTGGAAGTTGAAGAAGAGCGTTCCTTTTGAAGTGGATGAAACGTTGATTTCTTATATGCGCCAATCTCCGCGCGAAGATGGCGTGGACATTGTCACCGCTCTTGCGCGGTTGCGAATCGTTCGGGAATACGAAGCCTTGGCGGAAGCGTTGGAGCTCCGCCCAGGCGTAGTGCTGAGTTCCTCTCTCGCCGCTATTACCTTGCTGGATGATCAAAAACCCACGCTGCTTGCTCGCGTTTCGGCAAATTCCTTGACCACCGCGATCGTCCGCGAGGGCGTCCTGTGCGGTTACCGCTGTACGGAACTCCCCGCGCAAGGGCTCGAGCTCACGCCACAAATGCTGCTGGAAGAGATTTATCCAGTCGCCGCCTATTATCAGGACACTTGGCGGGAAGGCGTCCAGTCCGTGAGCCTCACCGGGCTTGGCTCGCGATTACCCGAATTTGTGCCCCCGTTCGAGGAAGAGTTTCACTGCGAAATAAGCTCGTTGTTGCATTCCGCGGTGACCGGCGGGCGGGTGCACGACGATGTTCGGCCCCTTGCAGAGCGTGAACTGGAAGGTTTGGTCGGCTGGGCCATGCACCGCGGCTAGACCAGCATTGCGTTGAATTGAAACAGAGTTCGGAGTTTTTTGAGACATGAGAGTTCGGCTTAATCTAGCAACTAAAGCGCAAGAAACGCATCGTCGTTTCATGGTCGTGGCAGGTTTTGTAGCTGCCGTTGCAGGCATCGTATTTCTCGCTTTAGGGTGGCACGTGTATTCGATACGGAATCTCGATGCGCGTCTGCGCGCCCAATCGGAAGTGACCAGTCGCAGAATCGCGGAATTACAGGCCGAACGCGGCGATCTGGAGCGGTTCTTCGCTCAACCTGAAAACGCCAAGTTGCATGATCGCGCCGCCTTCCTAAACTCCCTGATCGACGGTCGTAGCTTCAACTGGACGCAAATGTTTATGGACCTGGAACGCATTCTTCCCGGAGGCGTCCGCGTGGTAAGCATCGAGCCCAAACAAGCCAAGGGACACGTGGAAGTGAAACTCACCGTCGGCGCTTCCAGCGACGACGCCAAACTAAAATTTCTTCGCGCTCTTGAAGAGTCCCATCAATTCAGCGACATTCAGCTGGACACCGATATGCCTGCCAGGAACGGCAACCAGCGTGTCGTAGCGTTGACCGCCATTTATTCGAGGAGCTGATGAAACGCGACGTCAAATTACAAAAGCGCTTGCTGATCGGTGCTCTCGCTCTGTTAGTTCTCGCTGACGTGGCCCTTGCCACTTACAGCTGGCAACTGAGCGCCGCCCCACACACTCCGCAGCAGGAGTTGGCGCTTCAGAATCAGCAGATGGAAATATTACGCGCCGACATCAAGCGCGGCGAATCTATCCGCCAACTGACTCCCGCGATTCAGCGAGACTGCGACCGCTTCGAGCAATCCTTGCTGCCCGTCACTAACGGCTATTCCTCCGTGTCTGCGGAACTTGACGGTATTGCAAAAAAGGCTGGCGCACAAATCGAAGCCCGTAGCTTTAAACAAAAGGAAATTCCCAAGCGCAATTTACAGCAAGTGGACATCGATCTCACCGTGAACGGCGAATATACCTCGGTCGTGCATTTTTTGAACGGCCTGCAGCGCTCTAAAAATTTATACGAAGTGGATGGCCTCGCGCTCGCAGGCGATGCTCAGAATCAAGGCGCTAACGGGCCGATTAAAGTTAGCGTACACATGAAAACGTATTTTCGAGTGGCTTGATGACCCAAAAGAACCAAAGGATGTTGCTGGCCGCGCTGGTGCTGATCATGGCCGTGGTGTGGTATATCAATCGCACTACGTCCCCCGCCGCCACTGGCAGTGTCGCTGCTTTCCAGAACAACTATCAGCTACTCGCGGTCGAGAATCCCCAATTGCATCGCGACAAGATGGAAGCAGCGGAGAAAACCGAATATCACAGCCTGGGCCGCAATCCTTTCAGCGAAATCGCCCCGGCTCCGGAGCAACAGAAGGCCAAGATCGTCGCCGCGCACCAAAATTACGGGCCTGTCCCGCCCCCCCCACCGGAGCCTCCCAAGCTGCCGCCAAGCATGAAATTTTTTGGCTACGGCACAATTCCAAACGGTACGCTGCGCCGTGCATTTTTGTCCGATGGCGATGAGGTGTATATCGTCGGGGAAGGCGACACCTTGCTGGGGCGCTTCCGTATCGTGAAAATAAATAACGCCAACCTTGAATTCGAGGAGATCGCTACCGGCCGCCACAATACGGTAACCATGCAAGAAGAACAAGCGGCGGTGCCACCAGCCCCATGAAAAATTTCTTTAAGCCGCGGAAGAGTGCGACGCCCCGCCCGCCCTCGCGCGAAGACGGTTACGCGCTGATGATGGTGGTGTTCTTTACCGCCCTGATGCTCGTGGCTGCCATGGTTGCTGCCCCGCGTATCCTGCTCGAAGGCAAGCGCGAAAAAGAAAAGGAAATGATCTGGCGTGGCCATCAATACGTCCGCGGCGTGAAATTGTATTACCGCAAGATGGGACGCTTTCCCACCTCCATCGACGATCTGACCAAGCCAAAGACCGGCTCACTGCGTTTCATGCGCCAAGCCTACAAAGATCCAATGAATGGGGAGGACGGCACCTGGCGGCTGATTTATGTCGGTCCCGCCGGACAACTGATTGGAAGTCTGAAGCCCCCGCAAACTTTGCAATTGCCTACCGGAGGCGCGGGCCTGGGCACTGCTGCATCAACGATGGCTAACAACAGCGCCGGACAACCCAGTGGGTCCGCGTTTGGCGGATCTTCATCTTCTGCGTTTGGATCCTCCTCCGGTTTTGGTTCATTTGGTTCTTCGTCAGCGAACGGCGCGAATGCGGGTGCGAATCCTGCCGCGGGAAGCGGCGCGCCTGGCGGCGCGGCGTCACCCACTGGTGGTGGAGGCAACGCTGCTCAACCAGGAACGCAGCAGGGAGGCGACCAGCAAGCCAATGCGCAGGCTGGTGGTGCGCAAGGTGGCGCGGCTACTGCGAACGGTCAACCCGGAGTGCCTGGGCAGAATGGCGGAGCAGCCACGGCGGATGGCTCGCAAGCTGCGACGGATGCGTCGGGAGCGGCCTCCAGTGATGCGATGTCCACGCCGCAAGCGATTACTCCGACCGGAACTTCAACAATCATCGGCGGCAATATTATTGGAGTGGGAAGCAAAATTTCGGCGCGCTCGGTTATGGTTTACGAGAAGGCCAAAAATTATCACCTGTTTGAATTTATTTGGGATCCGTCAAAAGACACCACCATCGCGGGGCAAGTGCCGCTGCAGACAGGCCCTGGTTTGGGTCAAAACATCGGAACCAACCCGAGTACGTTTGGGCAGCAGCCTGGCACGGCAAATCCAAATCAGGGTCAGCCCGGTGCGCCAGGTAACGGCGTAGCTCCTCCCGCTCCGCCGCTTTCCGCACCCGAGCCGCCTCCGCAGCAATAAAATTTCTCGCCGTAGCCACGCTTGCAGCTCTCATTTTACCTGCCCGTTTTTCTGAAATTACAACTCGATGATTATGTTGGAGAGTTAACTTTAGGGAGCGCCGTAGCGGGCGCCGGCATTTTTCGCTGATCGTACGTCTGCTTTACTTTTCGCACGTACGATAGCGTTTCAGCAAACGGCGGCACTCGCCCGTATTTCTGCACTCGCTCAGGCCCCGCATTGTAGGCGGCCAGAGCCAGGATCAAATCGTTGTCGTAGCGGTGCAGCAGTTCCCCCAGATATCGCGTGCCGGCGTCGATGTTTTCGGCCGGATCAAAAACGTTGCGCACTCCCAGCCGATTTGCCGTGCCGGGAATAAGCTGCATTAATCCCCGCGCATTTTTCCGCGACACTGCTTTGGGATTGAAGTTGGATTCAATGGCAATCACGCTCGAGATCAAGTCCGCGTCGACATGGAAACGCGTGGCGGCGGACTGAATGAATTCGCCGAATTTGGCATTCTGTCCCAGCGCGCCAGCTTTAACAGGCACGACAATCGGAGTAAATACTTCTTCGGGCTCGATGGCGACTACTTCCGCACTCGGAACTTCCACAAAGCCGCCATTCATCTGCAGTCGGTATTTGTCGCCCAGCAATTGATACCCCGTTACGGTCAAGCGCTGGCCGCTGCGTAGCACCACGTATTCGGCGCGCAGCGCTGGTGCCCCGAGCAAAGTCAGAGTCAGCGTCAGAAAGATCAACTTGCGATTCAGGCGCATGAGGGCGCCTGTCGCAACGCAAAAAGCTCGATGGCGGCCGCGACTCCGTCGTTGTCGTTGCTGCGCGTTTCGTGCCAGCCGAAAGTTTTCAATTCCGCGACGCAATTTTCCATTACCACCGGAATACCCGCGAAATTCAACATCTCCAGGTCGTTGTGATTGTCGCCGATGGCCAGCACGTCTTCGCGGTCGATCCCGCGCAGGGCTGCCCATTCCGCCAGCGACGAACCCTTGGAGCAGGACGGATTGATCACATCGATCATCGCAAAATCTTTCTTAGCGTAAATGGTTACCGCCAGAGCGAATTCTTTCGCGAAGGAAGCCGCCCGCAACGCCGCTTCGATCTCGCGGACCGGCGCAATATTACCGGAAAACATCACCTGAATGGGATCTTCAGTCAAGCAACTCTCCAGCGGTTTGGCGAATGCGATGAATTCGCGGTTACGCGAATAATACCCGGCACGCAGCGAATCATCGGAATTGAGCGATTCGACCATCACCTGTTCGGCGCTGGGCCGATCAAAAACCACTGCAGCGGCTGCCCGCCAGACTTTGGTAATCTCCAAAACCTGTTTCGCGATGGCTCGAGGGAGCAAATGCCGCAGGTGCGTGCGCCCTTCCTTCGACCGGATCAGCGCTCCATTGTTGACGATCATGGTCAGCGGAGAATCAATTTTCTGGGCCACGGGAAGAGCAAAGTCATAGCGGCGGCCGGTGACCAGCGCGACTTCAATTCCACGTTTGGAGGCTTCCGCGATGGCGGCGCGATTGGCTTCGGAGATCTGCCAACGGCTATCCAGTAGGGTACCGTCGATATCAAGGGCGATGAGGCGCACCGGCATCCTTCGATTATATCGTGATTTTGTGCCTTTTCGGTGAGGTCGCAACCTGCGTTAGCTTAAACGGCAGCCAATTTAGCCTGTGCTAAGATTTTCAAACATTTAGTGATCTCCGTGACCATAGCGATCGTCGACAAATCGAATGACGACTAAGCGACTTTATTACGATGACGCTTTTGCGCGCGAATTCACCGCAGAAGTCTTGAGCTGCGAGCCGGGAACCGCTGCCGTACCACAAACTCCGGCCACCGCCCCGGCTGGAGCATTGTGGCGCATAAAACTTGATCGCACCGCGTTTTATCCCACTTCCGGCGGCCAGCCGCACGACACGGGGCGGCTTGGAGACGCGCGCGTAGTGGATGTGCTCGACGAGGACGGCGAAATATTTCACGTTGTCGACAAGCCCATCGAAATTGGTTCGGTGAAGGGAAGTATTGACTGGGAGCGGCGCTTCGATCACATGCAGCAGCACACTGGCCAGCACGTTTTGTCCGCGGTGTTTCATTCTAGATTTGCCCTCCCGACAATATCTTTCCATTTAGGTGCGGACGTTTGCACCATCGATGTGCGTGGACAAGAGCCCGCGCAAGAAATTCTGGATCGTGCGATGGCCTCTGCAAATGATGTGGTGTATGCAGATCGCGCGGTGAGCGTGAAGTATGGAACGGCGGAAGAGTTGGCTGCTGCCGGCGTGCGTAAAACTGTGGAGCGAAGCGGAACGCTGCGGGCCATCGAAATTGAATCGCTTGAGCTGCAGGCATGCGGCGGCACGCATGTGCAACGAACCGGACAGATCGGAATGATTTTCGTACGCGGTGTTTCCCGCATCAGGCAGGATTGGCGCGTGGAATTCGCGTGCGGTCGGCGCGGAGAGCGCTTGGCGCGAGAAGATTTCGCGACGATGCGCGCGGTGGCGCAGCGGCTGAATTGCGCTGCGCAGGAAGCTGTCACCGCGGCCGAACGCGTGGTCGCCGAACGCGACGCCCATTTCAAAAGCGCCAAGGCCAGCCTCCAGAGACTTGCCGAGATGGATGCGCGTGCCTACCTGCGAGAGGTGGCGGTTGGTGCCGACGGCCTGCGCGTGGTGGCAAAGCTATTTGAAGGCCAGCCTGCAGAGTATGTGCAATCTTTTGGTCGTGAATTGGCCCAGGCAGAAAACACCGTGGCATTACTTGTGCGCGGCGAGGACGGGCAGATTTTCTTCTCGCAACATCCCATGGCAAAAAAAGACATGAACGCTTTGCTAACCGAAGCGCTGAAGCACATGGCAGGGAAGGGCGGCGGCTCGCGCGATTCGGCGCGCGGACGCCTCGCTGATCCGCAGCGCGCGTTAGAATTCCTAATAATCGCTGCCGCAACGTTGCGGCCGACCTAGCGGTTTGTACTGCGTAACACGCAGACAACCAAACGCAATCCAGATGAAGACTCCAACACTTACCGGCAGCGCGGTGACTAAATTGTCGACGAAAGAACTGTCTGAGAAAACCTGGCCTGATTTCGTGAAGCTCTTCTCGCAAGGCAATGGCTGGGACCATTGCTGGTGCGTACATTTCCACCGTCCTCGTCCTTTGCCCAAGGACCAGTGGTTGCCCACTAGGAAATTGAGAGCTGCGAGAAATCGCCGAGAACAGAAAAACCTTATCGACAAAGGCTGCTCGCACGGAGTGATCGTGTATTCGGGTGGCGAGCCGGTCGGATGGTGTCAGTACGGACCGAAAGAAGAACTGGCGCGTATCGACAACAATCGTACCTATCGTGTGCCAGACGCAGAAATCAAAGCGGCAAAATTCTGGCGCATCACTTGTTTTGTCGTGGACAGAAATTATCGTCGCCGCGGTATAGCGGGCGCAGCGTTGGCAGCCGCGCTCGAATCGATAAAACGCCAAGGCGGCGGAATTGTAGAGGCTTACCCGATCGCGAATTGGGACGGCAAGTCGTTCGGGAATATGTCCACTCACGGAACTGTGTCCATGTTCAAGAAAGCGGGATTCAGGCGTGTAGCGCAGTTTGGGAACACCAACGTGGTGATGCGAAAAATGATCTGAATTGTCAGCATCGCTGGATGGCCAAAGAATGGCTGCCGAACTTCCGCTTAGAACCTCGCAACATTCTCGAGAGTCGCTGATACCCTGGCACAATATTTTTGAAACTAACGTTATGATGTGAGTCGCGTCACTGGGTTGGCAGCGCGAAACATAATCTCTCAGCGCAATCTCAGCGGACGGGCTTGGCCGGAGAGTTTCATGGTGGAAGCGGCGAAGAGTTTGTTTTTGATTTTGAGCGCGTTGTTTCCCATTGTTGATCCCTTGGGTGGCAGTCCTATATTTTTGTCGATGACGCAGGATTATTCGCCGGGCATTCGTAAGGAATTGTCGTGGCGAATTGCGATGAACAGTTTTTTTCTGCTGGTGGGTTCGTATTTTATTGGGACGTACATTTTGCGATTTTTTGGGATTTCGATTCCGGTGGTGCAGGTGGGCGGGGGATTGATTGTGGTGTCGAATGGCTGGGCGCTGCTGAAGCGCGGGAATTACAGCCAAAAAGAGATGGCGGCTAACGTCGCGCCGAAGGATCCATATGGCGACGCATTCTATCCGTTGACGCTGCCGCTGACGGTGGGACCGGGGTCGATTTCCGTGGCTTTGACGCTGGGTGCGAACGCGCCGTATCACCAGGGGCTGCACCTGTGGAGCATCCTGACGGCATTTATCGGGTGCGTGCTGCTGGCGGCGAGCATTTATCTTTGCTACAGCTTTGCGGACCGGCTGGGGCGGGTGCTGGGTACGACGGGGATGACGGTGATTCTGCAGCTGACCTCGTTCCTGCTGGTGTGCATTGGCGTGCAGATCGTCTGGAACGGGGTTAGCACGCTGCTGAAATCGCTGCCGGCGGGGACGCTTTAGCGGGATTTGCTCTGTCGCTTTAAGTATTTTCTCGGTCATATTATTTTTTTAAGGGACAGATACTGCGACACGGCGGACAGCCGTTCTGTAGGAAAACCGAGGGGCTTAATAGCCTCCCGACTCAACAGCTTCCATTTCTGACTGTTTTGCACGCAACAATAGTTACAGCGATCCTAGCGGGGACTTAGGGTGATTACCTTATCGACGGGCGACACCGCTGACTTGACACTTACAGCAAGCCCGCAGACATGCATTTCGCCAGGAGGAAACGTGATACGACACCTAAAGATCGCCGCGACTACGGTTGTGGCGCTGTTGTTTCTTGCGGGTATCGCCGCAGCCGCTCAGGACGATTATGGAGGGGCGAGGAAAGCTCGGGACCATGGATTCCAGCATGGATATCGCGATGGATTCCGCCAAGGGCGTGCCGACCTGAAAGCTAATGTGAAACCAACCGTGGATAGCCAGGATTTTCGCAATGCGGACCTGGGATATGAAGAGTACATGGGCTCGCGGGAAGATTTTCAGGACGGCTATCGCGACGGTTATAAGTCGGGATATGACGACGGGTATAACAACCGTCCGGTGCGAGCTGACGTTTATGGTGTGAGAGGGGAAGAGTACGATCCGGACCGGGTGCCGCGTCGAGACGAAGATGATCGATATGCGAAATGGGCGTACACGGACGTGGCTACAGACATCGGCTACCGCGACGGGTTGAGCGCCGGACAAGCTGACCTACGTAATCACAAAGAATACCGGCCCGAAAAACACGATGCGTACAAAGACGCCGACCACGGATTCCGTAAGGATTATGGGGATAAAAATCTCTACAAGGAACAATATCGCAAAGGATTCATGCGCGGGTACGAAGACGCTTTTCACAGCCGCGGGCGGTAAATTTCAAGGAAAGCTAGTTTAATTTCAAGACAAAAAAAGGGTCTCCCAGTAAACGGGGAGCACCCTTTTTTGCTTTTACGCCAAGACGGACTGAATTAAAAAACGACCACATCTACAATCAAGTTGGTGCGATTGAGCAGCACGATGTTTCCGCCGATCAAAACGTGCGCACACTCGGGAGGCGGAGGGGCGAGACGGACTTCCAAGTCTTGAGGTACCGGTTGGAGGCGTTTCTGAAGACCCGGTGGAAGAGTGCCGCGCACTACCAGTTGGCGCTGCAATCCGGGAGGCAGTTGATCTCTTTTAGCTAGCCCAGGTGGCAGATGGCCCTGGTGCTCGTCGTACCAGCCGCGTGCGGCTTGGCGATCGTGATCTTTGGAATAGTGTTTGTCGTGCCCGCGGCTTTCATGGCCGTGGTCTTCGCCTTCATTTTCATTTTCCTGTTTATCGTGTCCTTTGCCTTTTCCCTGGCCGTGACCGTCTGCTAAAGCAAGAGTGGCAGTGAGGGCGAAGCAGCTTACCACGCTCCCGAAAATCCACTTTGAGTATTTCATTTTTAAAATGGCTCCCTAAACTACGTATTTCGAGACTAGCGAGGTTCAGAGGGTAATAGTTTTGCCGTCAGGGACGTGCTTGTCGTGACGCGTACTTGACCTTCGGGGCAGGTAACAGTTGGGACCGTTTGAAGACGCTAGCGCGGATGCCGTAGCGGGATACCGGGCCTATCAGCAGGCTGTCTGTAGGCTAGCCTACGTTGTAGAAAGACTGGACAGCCACTAACACAAATGTTATACCAAAAAGTGGAGAGCGTCCCTCCACGACCAATGTGTATAAAAGTTCTGCTGGCAGATGACACCGCAGTAATGCGCAAAGCGATTCGTAGCGTGCTGGGCCACGAACCAGAAATTGAGGTGGTGGCCGAAGCTGAGAATTTTGCCGAGAGCCTGAGCATGACCCGCAAGTTTAAACCGCACGTGGTCATCCTGGATTTACATATGCCGGATAGCTCAAACCTGACGCCAATGAACGTCAGCGAGGGGCTGCGCGCGTACGCAGCTGCCGTGCTGGCAATTTCCGTTTGGAATGATGAGGATACGCGGGCTTTGGCGCAAAGCTATGGAGCAAAGACGCTATTGGATAAAATGCACCTCGGTCAGGAGCTGATTCCAGCGGTCATGAAGTTGGGGTCCGACAGCGGATCTTCATTGAGCGTCACGCGAGCCCAGGCACGCCCAGGCGCGCAAGCCTCCCACGATTGATGTTTAGAGCGTTGAATTCAGATTAATCCTGTAGCGGTAAACTTCATAAAATTACTGGGGGAACGAATGTCGCTCGCGGATGGCCATGCCAAGGGGAATTACACGGTGGGGGTTAAGGCGTCGATCCTTGGCGCGAACGTGGTCAATGCGGCCAAGGAAGATCTCGGAACTATCGAGGATGTAATCATCGATACGCGCACCAGCGTTGTGGCCTATGCGATCTTATCGTTCGGCGGGCTTTTGGGTCTGGGGGATAAACACTTTGCCATTCCGTGGCGAGTGCTGGACTTCCATGCCGCCGAAGGCTACGCGGTATTGAAGATTGAGAAGGAGCGATTAGAAAACGCTCCTGGTTTTAAGACCGGCGAGTGGCCCGATATGGGCGACGTAGAGTGGGCTTGCCGCGTCGATCGGCATTATGGGGATGTGGAGTAAGCGCGCGATTTCACCATTTTGTGAAGCGCAAGGGATGCGGCACCCTTTACGTGATTTATCTGTCGGCCGCCCGCACTGTTGTATTTGAGGTGACGAGAGACAACAATTGAGGCCATGCCGCAGAATTTCAATTGCAATTGTTTTGCGAACGGAATTACAATTCCCGCCTCGTCCCTCAATACTTCTAAATATCACCGAGGTTCTATGATCCCACGTAATGCCGTTCGCTGTTCCGTGTGGTTGTTCTGTTTCGTTTTCTTAATCGTGTCCGCGCCCCTAGCCCTCGCGAATGGTCCGGATGTGATCAAGGCTTCTCACAAGGACGTCTCATCGCCATTGTCTCAGATGGCTATCGGCGCGTCGTCCAAAAGCGGTGGAACCGACACCCAGACGATCACTGCACGCAGCACCGGCGCGGCGATCAACAACCCCAACACGGACCCCGTGGCGGCGCCGCTAGCCGGCCCGCTGACCGGCGTCAGCTTACTCAGCAATTTCGACGGGCAAAGCGCGGATGATAATCGTAAAGTGTTCGGTTTTGCATTCGTTCCTCCGGACACCAACGGCTCCGTCGGCGACACTCAGTTCGTACAAATGGTGAATGTAACCATCGCGGTTTACGACAAATCGAGCGGAGCCTTGCGGCTTGGGCCAGCCGCGATTCACACTCTCTGGACGGGTTTCGGGGGCCTCTGCGAGTTTGGCGGTGGCACGCCGACGTTTTCGGATGGCGGGGATCCCGTGGTGCTCTATGACCACCTGGCGGGCCGTTGGCTGGTCACCCAACTGCAGTACAACACGACGTTCACGCAGACAGCTGAGTGCATTGCCGTCTCTACCAGTTCCGATGCCACGGGTTCCTACAACCGCTACGAATATGACTTTGGCACGAATTTTCCGGACTATCCAAAGTTCAGCGTGTGGCCCGACGCGTATTACAACACCGTCAACGTGTTCCCCGGCAAAGGCTTTGCCGGCGCGCGGGCATGTGCCTTTGACCGCACTGCCATGCTCGCGGGTGCGCCCGCAAACGCAGTCTGTTTCCAGCAGCCTTCCTCGATTGCGAGCCTCTTGCCCGCGGACCTGGACGGCAGCACCTTGCCGCCGGTAGGTTCGCCGAATTACCTGGTGAGTCTTGCTGATTCCACCCATCTGAACTTCTTCCGCTTCCACGTGGACTTCAGCGATACCGCTAACTCAACTTTCAGTGGCCCGACACTTATTTCGGTGGCGCCGTATAACGAGCTGTGTGCGCGCGCAACCACGGTGTCCTGCATTGCGCAGCCTAACCCCGGGGAAAAAGTGGACGGTCTGGGCGACCGGCTGATGTTCCGGCTGGCTTATCGCAACTTTGGCGACCACGAGTCCTTGGTGGTCAATCACGCGATTAAAGCTGGAACGGTGGCCGGCGTGCGTTGGTATGAGATACGCAATCCGGCGGCGCCGTTTATTTATCAACAGTCCACGGTGGTCGATCCGGATGTGAACTATTGGCTCGGCAGCATCGCCATGGATAAAATCGGCGACATCGCCTTGGGCTTCAGCGCTTCGAGTCATAACGTGTTCCCAAGCGTGTATGTGGCTGGGCGCGCTCCTAGCGCCCCCGCGGGTGCTCTGTTCGGACCGTTGGTGCTTGTGAACGGCAGCGGCGTGCAGGTGAACTCATTTCATCGCTGGGGAGATTACAGCTCCATGGCGGTTGATCCCACCGACGACTGCACCTTCTGGTACACGCAGGAATACTACGCCACGACCGGCAGCTTTAACTGGGCAACACGGATCGGCTCGTTCAAGTTCAACGCCTGCAAGGGACGAAACCCGTAGGCGTGAAACAAAAATCCGCGGCGATCGGCCGGTCGAGCGACCTGAAGACCGCACCCTTTGTGTGTTTCAATAATAGATAAATGACATATACGTAATCATTGGCTACACTCGTGTTAGTGGCCGAACACAGAGATCGATCACAGCTTGTTGGGGATGCGCTACGAGAGATGGCGGTCTTGATTCTGGTTTTCTATTCACTCGAGAACGGGATACGAGGAACGCTGAGTGCTTGGGGATTTATAATCGCGTTGCTCGGCGCCGGCGGACTGCTTTACTGCGGTATCATATTCGAAGGGAGAGATGCATTATGAGAACGCTGCTACCGTGGCTTCCGGTTTTCTTCTTTGGCGGAGTCTTGGCTCTCTACGGCAGATATCTGCAGGCTTCGGAAAAAAAGGAACGCCTGGAACGCAAGCGGGTGGAGGAAGCTCGTTCCTTAAGTGACAGGCGAGAATAAACGAGCGGGCCAAACTCCAACTGAACTTAGAATGGGAGTTTTGGTGGACGAGACCGGGGTCGAACCGGCGACCTCATCGTTGCGAACGATGCGCTCTCCCAGCTGAGCTACTCGCCCACGAGTAGTAGAGAGATTTTAACATGGATGCCGGAGGTTGGAAATTTGAGATCCGCGATTGGATCGGTGAAAACGCGAATCTAGGAGTTCCCGGTCACAGATTAGAGGCGAGCGCTGATCAGGGCACCAGAGAAAAGGGTATATCGACCCGGGTTGCGACTTCGACGGGATTCCCATTGAGGAGAGTAGGCTGATAGCGCCACTGTTTGACTGCGTCAATGGCAGACTGCACCAGATCAGGGGGGCCGCTGATCAGAGAGATGTCACCGACGGTTCCGTCGGTTCCGATGACGACGCTAAGAGCAACGGTGCCCTCGATATGATCTTGTTTTGCACGCGGCGGATAAACGGGTTGAACTTTGTTGACAAGCCTCGCAACTTGCACGTTTCCGCCGATTTTGATGCGCATAGGCGGGGAGTGACTGAGCGCAAGTAAAACTTGCTTATCGATATAACGGAAGCCGCCATCGACATAAACAAAATCGCCGAGAAAATCTGTACCTCCAGCAGCCTCGTAGATCGGGAAGCCCGTGGTCATGGCATCGGTAACGGCTTTGTAGAACCGTACGTTGGCAACTACAGGTTTCTGAAAAACTTTGACGGTGACATCGGTCTGTGTGTGTTTCGCGACTGCTTCCATTCTCTTTCGCACCCAATCGGGAGCCTTGGATCCGAGCTCGACATATTTGGCTTCGAGGCGCGGTGCTTCCGTGGCACCAAACGATTTCAGGAACCACTCGCGGTGATTCGGAATAGAGAGCGTGGCAAGAAGTTGGGAACTCTTTTGCGTGTCGCCGGATTTAATCGCTACCAGAATATCGGTGATGAGCGATTTGAGGCCCTCGGAGGATTCCGGATATGGAGTGACCTGCGAGGAGGGCGGGGAAGTCGGGGACGTCGGGGCGGAGTCCTGGGCGAAAGTGTTAGTGCAGAAAGAGCCGCACAGAAAAGAAATGGCGCAAACCCGGTGAAGCAACGGATACATGAACACCTTCCCACGCAGGAACAAACGTAGTTGAGAATAAATGGAGAAGCCGAAAAGTCCAAGGATTACTAGAGGTTCGAGATTCGAAGACCAGAAAAGTTCAAAGGAAGGAAAATTCAGGACCCAGGCTAAAAAGCGTACCTGGGGCACCTGTGATCTTTCAATACGTTGTCCATTCGACCAGAACCAGAGAAGCTGATTGTTGCGAGCAATCACCTCTGAGGAGAGATCGAATGGACATTCACAAGAATG
>Ga0073928_10002970_pt1 | contig 27683 bp, 17 predicted proteins | sample PaiPotPPA55metaG_FD_76969 | JGI IMG/M metagenome (GOLD analysis project Ga0073928, IMG submission 76969) | Iron sulfur acid spring bacterial and archeal communities from Banff, Canada, to study Microbial Dark Matter (Phase II) - Paint Pots PPA... ...
CACTCCAGCATTGCGTCGACGGAGTTGTTGATGATATTTAGAAAAACCTGTTCAAGTTGATGCGGATCGCCGGTCACGGCGGGAATTTTGGCGTCGATGTCACACCGAACTTTCACATTGTTGACTCTCATGTCGTAATCGCGGAGCGCCAAGGTCTCATCCAGAACTTTTTGAATGTCAACCTCTTGCTTGTGTGGCTTGCGTTGACGCGCGAAGGAAAGCAGGTTCTGCACTACACGATGAGTTCGTTGCGCTTGCTTGAACAGCTTGCTTACGAAGTCATTGGCTCGTTCGCTCAATCCTTCACTTTCCAGTAGCTGCGCATATCCCAGAATCGCAGTTATTGGATTGTTAAGCTCATGCGCCACGCCGGCAATTAACTGACCCACCGCAGACATTTTCTCGCTTTGCAGGAGTTGCTCCTGGGCACTGCGCAGGTCATCATAGGCGCGGCATGTTTCTTCGTATAATCTGACTTTTTCAATCGTGGTGGCCAACTGACGGCCAATTGCGACCAACAAATTCTCATCGTTGTTGCTGTATTCACGGGTGTCACCACTGCTGACTCCCATAATGCCAATTGGACTATCTTTGCCCCAGAACAGGACCCAGATCCAGGAACTAGATCCATTCCCGCGAATAAAATCCGCGACTGAAGCGGGGACATGCGGCAAGTATTCTGAAGTGATCACTTCGGTGCGAGATCGGGTGACGAGTTCTCCGAAACCGTCCGGAAGGCGGATTTCTGACCGGCTTGCATCATCAGGACTTCGTTTACCCCAACCGGCGCGACGGCGGAAGGTGGTTGTGTCTGGATCGCAGAGGTACATAGACCCGGTTTGCGCCCCCAGCAGGGAAATCACTTGCCTCAACGTAAGGCTTAAAATCTCATCGAGATCGAAAGACTGCGTGGCAATCACGGCCATGGCGTTCAATGCATTCAATTCCCGATTGCGACGCCGGATTTCGTCTTCTGCACGCTTTTTTTCCGTGATGTCGAGCAGGAAACCTTGATAACGTTCGATATTTCCGTGTGCATCGCGGGTGGCGAAACTGCTCTCGACCGCATTGAGAAGGGTTCCATCCTTCCTTCGCAACGTGACTTCAAAATTGCGCACGTAGTTATGCAGTTCCATCTCGCGACGGAACGCCTGGCGCTGCTCGGGCGAGGCGTGGAGCTGAAGGTCCACGTTTACACTCATCAATTCTTCGCGGCTGCCATGTCCAAACATGCGTACGAAGGCATCATTGCAGTCGAGCAACTTTCCCTCAGGGGTCGCAACAAACACGCCTTCTTGAGCCTGTTCGAATAGCTGGCGGTATTTTTCTTCTGCTACGCGCCGGTCGCTTATGTCTCGGACTACGTGGATCGTTCCCTTTTGCTTGGTGCCCTGTTCGGCGTAGGACGAACTCGAAACCATCGAGAAACCGCCAAAACACGGATCCGGTCCCTCGTGGAAACCATCGTCTGCCAGGGAGCAATATGGGCATCCTTTCCATTGCCCGTTGTCTTTCGATAGCACCGTCTCGCACAATCTGCCAACGACATCTGAAGGCGATTGCTCAAGCCGCTGCAACAGCGCCCGGTTAGCCTTCATTATCCGGAATTCCGAATCGTGTAACAGGACTAAATCCTGGATGGAGTCAAAGGTATTCGTCCACTGGCGGTGTGAACGTAAAATCTCTTCAACGAGTCGCAAGTTCTCTACCGCGAGCCCCAGTTGGTGAGCGCAGTTTGCCAGGAATTCAAGATCGTCGGGAGCGTAGGCAACGCGATGATGGCTCCCCAGCGAGAGGGTGCCGATGATCGATTTCTTGCCCAAAACGGGCATCACCACAATGTGGTGAAAACTCTCTCTTCTGAGGTAGGGTCGAGCAATTTCGGGGGCGGTAGCCGTTTCGATTACAACCGGAGCACTCTCAGCGAAAATCTTCTTTAAGGATTCGTCGACCAGGACCGCATTAAGATCGCGAACGTACTCCTCGGACAAACCGATATGCTGAACGAGTACGAGCTTGTCTCCTTCGAGCATTTGAAACCATGCTGCTTTTGCAGAGGTTAGACCCTTCAGTTCTTCGAGAGCGGTAAGCATCATCGGCCCGTGCTGTTGCTCTCTCGTAATGCTCGTGGTTACTGCATTTAGCACGCCGAGGCGATGGGCACGCATCTTGGAATCCTCGAATACGACCAGCAAAATGCTAAGGCCAAGCAAGAGCTCAATTACGCGATCCGAACCGGGAGGAAAGTGGGTGCTGACGGGAGGCCAGTCTAGATGCAGCAACAATAGACTTATGGAGAGCATCCACGGACCGATTTCCCAACGTGCTCTTCGAAACCGCATCAACTGAATGACAGCGACTAAAGCAATGATCCGATAACCAATTTCAAGCCCCACTCGTAAAGCCATTGCATGTTGCCACCAGAGAGCCTGAGCCATCGCAAAAACGACTAGCCCAACCGAAATCAACATCAGGGGTGGAACCATCTTTCGAGCATGGGAATAAACGCATATCGCGGCGGCAAAAAGACAGATCGCCAGAACGAATTCTGCCTGCGAAATCGCGACCAAATCTGCGGGGTGGAAGCCAGCCGATGGGATGGTGCAGCGGGAGAGCAAAAAGGTCAGCCACCCCACGATCCAAATTAAGAGGTAGCGCTCGCGGAAGGTACGAAAGACGAGAAGGCTGGCGGCCAGCGTTACGAGGCCCGTCAATTCCAGGTTGGGAAAAACGAAACCTGCAGCGTACCAACTGCTGGAAGCAAATATATTCATCGCGGTGACAAGCTGATCCCCCTCTTTGTGATATCACGCTCCCCGCCGCCATTGATGACCTTTCCCGCTGCCTCCCATTACTTTCGGCACCAAGACCATAGGATAGAATTGCCTTAGACTAAAACTCCCTATGCCTGGCGACCGCATTCTGGTAGTCGATGATGAGGAAGCAATCCGCGAAATTGTGTCTTCCATGCTGACGACGGCGCACTATAAGTGCAGTCAGGCGGGTTCTGGCCTGCAGGCCCTGGCGTTGCTTGAGTCCGGGGAAGAATTCGAGCTCATGCTCTCCGATTTGATGATGGCAGACCTCGATGGCATTGGATTGCTTGAACGTACCAAGGAGCGATTTCCTGACTTGCCAGTCGTCATGGTTACCGCCGTCCACGATATTTCGGTGGCACTTGCTGCTATCCGCAACGGCGCTTACGACTACCTGCTCAAGCCCTTCGAGAGAGAACAGCTTCTAGCCACAGTTCGCCGCGCTTTGGAGAATCGCCGGCTGAAACTGGAGAATCGCGCTTACCAGACGAACCTGGAAGCGTTGGTAACCGCGAAGACTGAGCAACTACGCAAGGCGATTGGGACTTTGGAGCGGTCCTATGACATCACGCTAGAGGCGTTAGGCGATGCGCTCGATTTGAAAGACGCTGAAACTGAAGGACACTCAAAGCGCGTGACCGCATTCACAATCGCTATTGCACGTGCCATTGGGTTGTCGTCGGATCAGATACGGGTCATTGCTCGCGGTGCGTTTCTGCATGACATTGGAAAGATGGCGATTCCCGACGCAATTCTTCGTAAGCCCGGAGCGCTCACGCCAGATGAGGTCACTATCATGCGTGAGCATTGTTATCGGGGTTATCAGATGCTGCGCAAGATTCCTTTTTTGGCGGAAGCAGCGGAGATTGTGTATTCCCATCAGGAGCGTTTCGATGGGACTGGGTATCCGCGGGGCTTGAAGGGGGATGAAATTCCCTTGGGAGCTCGCCTATTTTCGGTCGCGGATACGCTGGATGCCATCACTTCCAACCGTCCTTATCGTCCTGCTCAGACGGTGACTGCGGCGATTGAAGAGATAGTGAAATGGTCCGGCCGCCAATTCGATCCGGAAGTAGTAAAAGTATTTACTTCGATGCCGCAAAATATCTGGGACGACCTTCGCAAAGAAATCGACGCGCAGATTTACCGCTTCGCCTATTCCGCATCCGCCAACAAGCTTTCTTGATTCTCAAAATATAGAATCTAACCAAACTTGTTTCCCGATCGCTGGCTCGGTAGCCATCGCACAACGCAAGACTCTTATTCTCCGGCGTTCTTAGTATTGCTTGGCGTTTAGGTATAAAGTTCTGTACGAGGACGAAATCGATGAAGAGCATTGCGGCTTTCCTTTTGATTCTGCTGGCCGGTAGTTGGCTAATGGCGCAGGAGCCCGCCTCAAATGCGTGGCAAACCAACACTGTTTTCGCGGGCGCGGACGGAAAGTTCGAAGCTCCTCCGGATAGTGCAATAATCCAGTTCAATATTTCAGCCCAGGAGAATTCCTCTCGTGCGGCTTTTGATCATGCGTCGAAAGATGCCGAACAAGTTCGGCAGATTCTGCGGTCCAATGGGATTGAACCCAAGTCCGCGGAGATTGGCTATTTCTCCATCCAGCCCGTTTATGACTACAACAATGCAAAGCGAAAGCTTGTCGCGTATCAGGTGACCGCAACGGTGACATTGAAACTGAAGGAGTTCACCAAGATCGCTCCGATCTTGCAACAACTAGCTGATGGAAACGTGACCGATAACCAATCGGTGAACTACACGCTTGAAGATATTGACGCGGCAAAAGCTAAGGCGGTCGAAGATGGGTATCGGCACGCACGTGAGTCGGCAGCCGTTCTCGCCCGTGCCGGCGGACGTACGCTTGGAGAGATGACCTCTGCTTCTGTGGATACGCTCGGGAATATTCAGCCGATTCGACCGATGATGGCAATGGCAAGAATGAGTGCTCAAGCCGCGCCGACGGCAGGTCCGACGGAAGAGTTTTCAGCGCAGAATATTACGGTGAGCGCTCACGTGAGCGTGGTTTTCGCACTGAAATAAACTTCACGCCAACCTATTTAGGCAGCCGGCTGGAATCTAGCGGGACGTCGCGTTGAATCACCATTTCGATCGAAGTGCCGACATCCATCTTCACGTCATTGCCGCGACTCAACATTGCTATAACGACTCCAGCAGCGCCTCCGACGCCGGCGCCAATGCCAGCTCCCGTTCCGCTTCCTGAGCTTAAGCCACCAATGATCGCACCTCCGGTTGCGCCTTCTAGTCCCGCCTGAGCTGCCTTCCCGACCTTCTCGCCGGTTTGGCCGTCCTCACGCACGGTGCCTTCGCCGTCTTTAACGTCAGCCTTATCGACTCCCGGGGCATTCTGCAAGGCTCCGGGCATCACAACTGTATAGCCCGAGGGATAGATGAGCGTTGTGAAGTGCATCAAGACTTCCGCACGCCCTTTGAGCCTGCCCGCGCGCTGAATGTGAGTGATCCTCCCTTGCACGTAAGTGCCAGGGGGAATGACAACACGGTCATTTAGAACTACCGGGAAAGTCGTTTCAGCATAGACGGCGTCCCCTTCACGGCTGCCCTTGGTGGAGATAGCGTGCTTCAACACGATTGGAACCTTGGTCCCAGATGGAATAACGAGCCGGTTCGGGTCGGCAGAGGGAGTTGTCGTTGCGACTGTCGCGACTACAGGGTTCCTGGCTGGAGTCGATTGAGGCGAACTAGCCGGAGGCAAAACGGGAACCGATTGGGCCGCAACGGCTATCGACAGCAGAAGCAACGAAACTAAAGCGCGCATGGTTCCTCCGCCGATTCAACCTTGCAGTATCTAGATGGTGCCCAAAAATAGGATGCAAGCCACACTCGACAAGGTTACTGTTGCTCGCAGCGAAATGCTAAATGCCGACGCGTCTGGCCTGATTTTCTCTTATATTGCCCATGTATTGGGACTGCAAGCGCTGGGCACATAACTCGCCACACACATACAGAGTGCCTTCGCGAGCCGCGATATCCTCGTCCCACGGGCACAGATACAATACGGGACGGTTGAACTCGCCGAAGGAAGTCCACATTAACCACCAGCGTTCGCTGGTTTGCTTCAGCGCCCCGCAGTTCGGTCCGGCGCAGCGATAAAAGAAGCTGGGGACTGCCCCATTTGAATTTCGCGATTCCATGGAGTTTGGCTTCCGAGATAGAGGCCGAAAGCCCCTTTGAGCGCCATTGTAGCGGATACTCGCCGTTAATTGAACACATATAAGAAAGCTACTTGTAGATCAAATATTTCTGCCGCAGTTGTTGAAACTGTTCGAGCGATTCTCTCCAGCCTTCAGCAATTCGCCGGGGATCTTCCCCCTTCGCGATTGCATCATAGACGGTCTGATTTAGCAGGAGTTCAATCATTCGTTGCAGCTGAAATTGCTGCGGATATAACTTTTGCAAAGCGGAGGCGAGTTCGACCCCCAATTCGGGGCTATCCAACGCATTGCGATCGGTGAGGATCAGGTTTATTCCTTCGCATCGCTGATTGGCGTAGTTGCTGGCTGTGGGAGTGAAATTAATTGGGACGAATCGAACTCCCGAAATGCTTCGGGCGTTCATATAAGTGGCGAATTCGCGGGCTTTTATCCATGGAGCGCCAACAACTTCGAATGGAGTATCCGTACCTCTTCCGACGGAGACGTTTGTATATTCGATAAGCCCAACGCCAGGGTAAAGAGTGGCTTGGGTAAGACTGCGCAGGTTAGGCGATGGATTAATCCAGGACAATCCGGTTGAGTCGAACCAATCGCCGCGCATCCATCCTTCCATGGGGACAACTTCCAGGTGCGCGTTGATGTTATGTTCCGCGTTGAACATCTTGGCCAGCTCACCGATGGTCATGCCATGTCGTACCGGCAGGCGATCATAATTCACAAAACTTTGCCGCCCCGGATCCGCGATCGGCCCTTGCACAAACGATCCTGTAATTGGATTAGGGCGGTCCAGCACAATGATCTCGATTCCAGCCTTGGCCGCGGCTTCCAGGAAGAAACCCAGAGTTGTTTCGTACGTATAGAAGTGGACGCCCGCATCCTGGATATCTATGACAATGGAGTCAAGACGCTTAAGGACTTCAAGAGACGGGCGGCGTGCCGCGTCCGTGTCTCCATAGACGCTGTAGACGGGGACTCCGGTCGCGGAGTCTGTCGTGTTCCCAACAGATGTCGTGTCGAGTGTGCCTGTGACGCCATGCTCGGGACTAAATATCGCTTCGAGAGATACTCCGGGAGCTTTCGCGAGAACGTCGATGGTGCGTCGGCCCTGAGAATCTACGCCGTTCTGATTGGTTAACACGCCGATCCTTCTCTTCCCTTCCGAGGGCTTCCCTTCAGACGGCCGGAGCAGATCAAAACCATGAGCTTCCAGGACGTCGATTCCAGCTTGAACGGAACCATTTCTTGCGGATACATGTCGTGCGGCCGTCTCCGCTTCGTTATATCCAGTGATGCTCTTCCACCGTAGTTCTTCTCTTTCAGTGACTGTTAAATCCAGCGCCGAGGCCACAGCAGTTGCGACCTTTGTACGCAGCCCAATCGCGCTTCCCTTGCCGCGGGGATGAACCGCATTGGTAAGCAACACTATGAACGTTTGCGTCGTCGGATCGATCCATAAGGAAGTTCCCGTGAAGCCGGTATGGCCGAACGAGCCGATGGGCAGCAAATTTCCACGATTGCTTGAGAATGGGGAATCAATATCCCATCCAAATCCGCGTAAAACATCGGAGGTAGGCGGTTGCTCAGGCGTGGTCATCTTTTCGACCATAAGAGGCGACAAGATCGAGCTGCCCTGTAGAAGCGCAAGCGCGAATTTCGACAAGTCGTCCGCCGTGGAGAACACTCCAGCATGGCCTGCGACACCGCCCATTCGGCGGGCGGTCGGATCGTGCACGATTCCGCGCAACATCCTGTTCTGTTCGTCAAATTGCGTGGGAGCAATTTTCGGCAGCCACGACGCGGGAGGCAGGTACTGCGTGTGCGCCATGTGCAGAGGACGAAAAATATTCTTCTCCGAATATTCCTGCAAAGATTGTCCTGACACTTTTTCTACCAGCGCGCCCAAGACAATGAAGTTGACGTCGCTGTAAAGAAATTGCGAGCCTGGGGGGAAGATCGGTTTTTCCGCAAACGCCATGCGATACGCTGAGTCTTTGCCTCGCCATTCTTTGTCTTGTGAGCTTCCCTCCAAATCCAAGTCCGGAGGCAAGCCAGAGTAATGAATCAGCAAATCGCGGATGGAAACATCTTCTTTACCGTTCGCTGCGAATTCAGGAAGGTACTTGGCTGCGGGCTCATTAACACGAATCTTTCCGCGTTCAACTAACTGCATAACAGCAGTGTTGGTCGCGATAACCTTCGTAAGTGATGCCAAGTCGAAGATGGTGTCCACAGTCATCGCTTCCCGATGAGGTTCGAGAGAGCGATAACCAAATGCCTTGCGATAGATTACCTGGCCGTTGTGCCACACCAGCAACACTGCGCCAGGAATTTCCTGGTTGTGGATTGCCTCGACCACAATTCCATCCAGGACTTTCAACGGGAGTTGACCACTGGCGGCTCTTTTCGTGAGGCACGTCGCGGGTATGCAAAGAGAGGCGATAAGGAGTATCGCCGAGGCGAGCAGGCCCAGGGGCTGCTTCCAATACGAAGTTGTGAGAATTGAGCTGATACTCTCGACTTTACACAAGTTTGTACAACCATCTCAAGGAACTCAAGTTACAGGTGCCCGCTTTCGCAACCCTGTGTTGGTGAAGTGTTCTGCTACCATTTGTTGGTACTCCATCGTGAATATCTCCTGGCCTTTGCGAGTTACCTTGAGAAAAGACTCTCCTTCCGCGGACATGGCGCAGAAGACCCATGCTCACTCCCCTGTGGCAGCCTACGACCAACAGGACATTCAATTCGCTGATGCACTCGAGATTCTGAACAAAGGAATTGCGACACACGCATTTCCGGGGGCTTCTGTCGCCGTTACACATCATGGAAAGCTGATTGCATCGAAGGCATCTGGCAGGTTCACCTATGAGCCCAGTTCCCCGGACGTGACAGCGACGACCATCTTTGACGTAGCCTCGGTTTCCAAGGTGGTTGCGACGACTAATATGGCAATGATTCTCTATGAGCGGGGCCTGCTTGATTTAGAGACTCCAGTTGTTGCTCTGGCACCAGAATTTAGCGGAAATGATCGATCTCAAGTCGATCCACGCCGAAAAGAAGTGACTTTGCATATGTTGTTGGCGCACTCTTCTGGTTTGCCAGCATACGAGAAACTGTTTGAACGGGCCTCGAATAAAGAGGATTTGCTATCGCTTGCCTTCGTGACTGATTTAACCGCCGACCCGGGAAGTCGCGCCGAATACAGCGATGTCGGATTCATCATTCTGGGAGCGCTATTGGAACGTATTGCGGACGAATCCATTGACCTTTTCTGCCAACGGGAGATTTTTGGCACTTTGGGAATGACTCACACGACCTTCAATCCTCCATCGGCGTGGCGACCTGCGATTCCTCCAACATCGCTTAGGGACAATTCTCGCGATCGCATTATTCAGGGCGAAGTTCAGGACGAAAATGCTTACGCGATGGGCGGGGTCGCAGGACATGCCGGAGTTTTCTCCTCCGCGACTGACTTGGCTATTTTCGCTAATGCCATGTTGAATGAGGGGTGTCCACTGCTTCGGCAGGAAACGTTGAAGGTTTTCACCCGGCGGGAATCGTCGCCTTTAGGAACTTCGCGAACACTCGGATGGGATACACCATCTTCTCCATCACAATCTGGAAAACATCTTTCGATGAACTCATTCGGGCACCTTGGTTACGCGGGCACTTCATTGTGGATCGACCCGGAACGCGAGCTTGCAATAGTTTTGCTGACGAATCGCACATGGCCTGATTGCAGTAGCCAGGCGATTAAACAAGTCCGGCCGATGTTTCACGATGCCATCGTTGAATCGCTGGCTGTTGAGGCCAAACCTTGAAAAAAGGCTCCAAGACACGAGCAGTGTTAGGTGCGCTTGCCACCGAGCAACCGAATCCGGTGTCTGAGGACTTAGACCGGAAATCGGCATTGGAAATTGCTCGCGTTATAAATGCTGAGGATATAAAAGTCGCGGTAGCTGTGAAACAAGCTCTTCCTAAGATTGCTGGCGCCATCGATCTAATTGCTGATTCCCTCCGAATGGGAGGGCGTCTAATTTACGTTGGGACGGGCACAAGCGGTCGAATCGCCGCGCTGGATGCGGTAGAGTGTCCGCCTACATTTGCTACAAATCCAAAAATGGTGCAATTCATAATTGCTGGCGGGCCGAAGGCCTTGGCGGCGGCAGTCGAATCGAATGAAGATTCTGGGGAGCTCGGCGAGCGTGCCATTGCAAAGATGAAGCCCGGGAAGAAGGATGTGGTTGTTGGCATCGCAGCCAGCGGGAGAACTCCATTTACCATTGCCGCGGTGCGATATGCCAGGCGAAAAGGGGCGAAGACCGTAGGGGTTGTGTGCAATTCAAATTCCGACTTGGAAAAGGCAGCGGAGATTGGAATAGTGGTTGACACCGGTCCGGAAGTGATTTCCGGTTCAACCCGCATGAAGGCTGGAACCGCACAAAAGATGGTCCTGAATATGCTTTCCAGCGGTGCTTTTACGCGGTTGGGTTACGTGTACGGAAATCTCATGGTAAATGTGCGTCCGAGAAACGTGAAACTAGCGGCGCGTGGGGTAAAAATATTACAAGAGGCGGCGGGCATCCCTAAATCAATGGCAGAGAAAGCATTGGATGCTGCGGGGGGTAGCGTTCCTTTAGCGCTCGTCATGCTGCAAGGCAGCATTGGCTCCAGCGAAGCTAAGCGTCTCCTCAACTCGCAGCAGGGGCATGTCCGACAGGCAATTGCGGCCGTGCGCAAGCGCAGGAACCCGTAGCGGCCTTCGAAAGACCGTGCCCTCCCGATTAACAGTTTCCTTTCCGTATCAGGCGATTTTCACCGTTAGAATAGAACCTCGGCTTTCCAACCAACTACTCGTGTTTCATAAGGAATTATCCGCATATGGATAAATTTGTGATTCGAGGCGGTAACCCGCTGCTCGGAACGATCCGGGTTAGCGGAGCGAAAAATGCCGCTTTACCATGCATGGCCGCCGCACTTCTTACCGAAGAACCCGTTATCCTCGAGAACATTCCTCAGGTGCGCGACATCGAGACGACTCGCAAACTTCTTTCCGCAATGGGTGCAGAGGTCGAGTTAGGTTACGGGCGAGCGCAGCATCGCACCACGATTTCTTGCCGGAACCTTGCTTCTCCCGAAGCTTCTTACGAGTTGGTAAAAACGATGCGTGCCTCCACGCTCGTTCTCGGACCTTTAGTGGCGCGTTGCGGGCATGCCCGGGTTTCCCTTCCCGGAGGCTGCGCGATTGGCGCTCGCCCCATCGACATGCACATTAAAGGCCTGGAAAGTCTCGGCGCGAAGATCGAGCAACAGCACGGCTATGTGTCAGCCACGGCCACGAGACTAAAGGGCGCGGAAATCGTCTTCGACAAGATTACCGTCACTGGCACGGAAGACCTTCTGATGGCGGCCGCGCTTGCGGAGGGGGAGACGGTTATGCGGAATTGCGCCCGCGAGCCGGAAGTCGCCGACCTGGCAGATTTGCTGAATAAGATGGGTGCGGGAATTGAGGGGGCTGGAACGTCGACAATCCGCGTAAAGGGTGTTGAAAAACTGCACGGAGCGAAACATCGCATTATTGCCGATCGGATCGAAGCGGCGACATTCATTATTGCCGGCGCACTCACAGGCGGCGATTTGATCGTAGGCGGCTGCGAGCCTCTTCATCTCGATGCGTTATTGCAACAATTGAAAGAAGTCGGCGTGAAGACGTCGGTGACCAGCGAATCGGTCCGGGTGATTGGCGATACTTCATTCAAGGCCGCAGATATTACTACTGAGGAATATCCAGGCTTTCCCACGGACATGCAGGCGCAATACATGGCTCTTGCAACGCAGGCCGATGGGGTTTCAACGATCACCGAAAACATTTTCGAGAATCGTTTCATGCACGCTCAAGAACTGGTACGCATGGGAGCAAACATCAAGATTGAAGGACGACACGCTGTGGTTAGCGGCAAGACGCCCCTGAGCGCAGCGGCTGTTTTGGCCTCGGATCTGCGAGCTTCCGCGTCACTCGTCTTGGCGGCGTTAGTGGCGGATGGCGAGACGATTATCGATCGCGTCTACCATATCGATCGCGGCTACGAACATATCGAAGAAAAGTTACGGGGAGTAGGAGCGCAGATCCGTCGCATCGGGGATATATTTCGCAAGTGAGCCCGATTGCGGCCGATTTCTGAGAGTCATTGCTTGCGCTCGGCCCACTTCCAGGCCGTCGAGAGGATGTCTTCCAGCGATCGGTTGGCCTTCCAGTTCAGCAGTTTTTCCGCTCGGGTCGGGTCAGCTATTAATGACGGTGGGTCGCCAGGCCGGCGTGGGGCCAGATTCCATGGGACCGTCCGACCGGTCACCTTTTCAATCGTTGAGATCACTTCTTTTACAGAGTATCCCTGCCCCGTTCCGAGGTTTAGTGCTGCCGAATCTCCCTTGTCGATGCAATCCAAGCCCAGCACATGGGCTTCGGCAAGATCGCTCACATGAATGTAATCTCGTATACAGGTCCCGTCTGTGGTGGGATAGTCGTCGCCAAAAATCTGTAGAGCCGGACGCTTACCCTTAATCGCCTCAAACACTGCCGGGATCAAATGGGTTTCGGGCTCGTGCATTTCCCCGATTTTTCCGTTCTCATCCGCTCCCGATGCATTGAAATATCTGAAAGCTACGAAACGCAGCCCATAAGCCCGCCCATAGGATTCGAGGGCAAACTCAAATGCAAGCTTGGACGCGCCATAAGGATTAACCGGCAATCTAGGATTGTCCTCATTCATGGGAACCCTCACGGGAACACCGTAAACGGCACAAGTGGATGAAAAAATGAACTTGCGAACTGAAGAATCCATTACCGCATTAAGAAGTCCGATACTGCCCAGAACATTATTTTGGAAATACTTCCGCGGATTTTCGACCGATTCCCCAACATACGCGCAGGCGGCAAAATGCATAACCGCGTCCACTCGAGTTAGGAGTGGTGCAAGCTTGGTCGAATCCGAGATATCTCCAATAACCAATTCGAAGCCATCCGCAAGACTGGCGTATCCGGTGGACAGATTGTCGTAAATGATGACTTCGTGACCCTTGCGTCGGAGTGCATGTGCAGTATGGCTTCCGATGTAACCGGCACCTCCCACCACCAAAATCGCCACTTTTGGTCCCCCTTGTTTAGACAGGTGAAATGATACTGCCTTTCTTACTGGCAGCGTTGTGAACGGTTAATTAATGGAAAGGGGGCAACCAGGAAGGTAAAAGCCGGACTCACATACTAGCGAAGCCCGGCCGGAGGATCTAAATTGTCTCGCGTCGCTCAGACTCCAGCACTGCCTCTGCGACCCAGGTGAGCGATTAAGCTGATCACGAAAAAAACAAGAAAAACGAAGAACAGAAGTTTGGCAATCCCTGCGGCTGCAAACGCTACACCACCGAATCCCAAAATCGCCGCTACAATTGCCACTACGAGGAACACTAGCGCCCAATAGAGCATGGTTGTCTCCTTTTCAGTTGTGTATCGCTAGCAAACACGATTAACGATAATCGTCGGATCGAATTTTGACGATAGGGCTCAAGCTGTAGGCCGCCATGCGCGTTAATGTAGATGCGAAGTTCAAAACTGTGCAGCTTTTCCCAATTCATGCACGAAGCATTGAGCTTATAGAGCGAATGCCTACGCCGCGCGTTTTCTAGTGCGTGCAGCTCTCCGCGCGGCCTCGGAGCGACTGGTCTTGCTGCGCTTTCTCGCGGCGGTTGTTGCCTGTCTTGAGAGCGCAGCCGCCGAGGCTCCTGCTCTTCCTTCTTTCTTCAACGCTCGGGAAATCGCTCTCGACCGCTTAACCGAAGGGTTACTGGTCGCCCGTGAGCTAGTCTTTCTTGATGCCCCGCTTGCGTTCGCCGGAGGAGGTATCTTTATTCCCGCCTTCCGCGCCTTTGACAATCCAATGGCAATTGCCTGCTTGGCATTCCGAACCCCATGTTTTCCTTCCCTAACATGGTCGATCTCTTCCCGTACGAATTCGCCAGCTTGGGTCGAAGGGGATTTGCCCTCTCGGGCATCCTCCCGTGCACGCATTAAAGTTTCTTTTTCAGGCATCACTTCCTCCCGTCAAAAGGGTCATTCAGAGATTTCCATCTGCTGAAGAGCCAAATCCACTACCGCATTCTTCGTGGAGTGTGCAAATAGGGACGAATAGACCAGCAATTTATCAGCGGTGCCTGGATCGATCACTGATTCCTGCGCCCGGCGCGACACGTCCATCCCGGTGGCGACGCCAGCCCAAAATATAACTTCTTCGACTCCCATGGAATGTTTCGGGTTGGGAGGAAGTTCGCACAATGTTTGAGCTCTCTCTTCGATTTCCTCAGGATCCAGATCACTAATAGCGTCCACGAAGGACATTACTTCAACAATTTTGGAAAACGCCTGCCAGTTGCGGTCGTCGCTCATATGGCCAGTCCCCGCTCTATTGAGTGAATCAGCATATTTGTCCGCGCCGACGAGGGGAATCCCTTGCATCTCCTAAATCGCGGAGGATCATGCTGTAGCCATTCGACTTCTGTCGGGACGACCAAAGAGACATCTCTCATTGTGGTCGTCGCATCAGAGAACAACTATCTGGAAAGTCTAAGAGTTGGGGATGTCAGCCCTTGCCGAGTAACTGTCAACGAAAAGCATTTAGCGGGAATGAAGCATGGCGCTCAAGGATATGGTTTGCCTTTTCGCTCGCCCTGATCTCTCTATTGTTCCAGCTTCAACCGCTGGCTCAGGTTTCTTATGATGGCCAAATCGTAAGTTCGATCAGGGTTATCGCAGATCCACATCTCGATGTTGAACAGTTGAGGCCGTTAATTTCCCAGAAAGCCGGACAGCCATATTCGCAGTCGGAGGTCCAGGCCAGCGTTGACGCTTTGAAAAGGTCAGGCAATTTCAGCAAAGTTACCATCGACGGTGACCCCGAACCAGCCGGACTGCGATTGAGTTTTGTACTCGAACCCGCATACTACGTCGGCGTGGTGGACTTTCCTGGTGCAACCAAGGTTTTCAGCTATACCCGGCTCCTACAGGTAATCAATTTTGAGGACCAACAACCCTACGATAAGTCCCGAATGCCGGACCAAGAGTCTCAGTTGCTCACGTTTTTTAGAGCCAATGGATTTTTTGAAGCAAAGATCCATTGCGACGCCCGGCTGGACGACCATCATCAGATCGCGAATCCGATCTTCTACGTCGATTTGGGCAAACGCGCCCGCATCGGCAAAATTGATATTCAGGGTCCACCCCCGGACGAGAGCGTTCGACTGCTGCATTCCGTACAAGGAATACGAGCGCGCGCGACTGGTGGCTTGCTGAAGCCCGGGAAGGCATACAGTGCCGAACGACTTAAGGCCGCGACAGCGGTGCTTAGAGCTTCTTTGGCAAAACAGCATTACTTGGCCAACCGCTTGTCGTTCAATCCTCCCGAATATCATCCGGAAACGAATCGAGCTGATATTTCGCTGACGGTTACGCTCGGCCCCGCCTTCGATGTAAAGACCACCGGTGCCCGGCTGTCGTTTCTTCCCTACTTGTCGAGACGGCAAGAAAAAAAGCTAGTTCCCATTTACAGCGAAGGAGCTGTGGATCGCGATTTGGTCGATGAGGGTGAACGAAACCTCAGCAATTACTTTCAAAAGAAAGGCTTCTTCGATGTCAAAGTAACCACGGCATTTCAGCGTGAACCGGGGAAAGTGACGATAACTTACAACATCGATAAGGGCCGAAAACACAGCGTCGACAACGTTATTTTTGCCGGCAATCACCAGCTCTCTACGGATGATCTGCGGGCGAACATTGAGATCAAGAAGCACAATCTTTTTTCTAAAGGAATATTCAGCCAAAAGTTACTTAACGTCAGCGTAAAGAATATTGAGGCTCTTTACCGGGACACCGGATACGAGAACGTCAAAGTGACTCCGCACGTAGTTGATCGCGAACCCAAGATTGATGTCACCTTTCAAATCGAAGAGGGTGTCCGGACGCTAGTGCAACGTCTGGAAATTAAAGGCAATGAACGTTTGACTCTCCAGCAACTCCAGCCCGTTTCGGGTTTCAACGTATTCGTCGGTTCTCCGTTTTCGCGCAGTCGATTATCCAAAGATCGAAGCCAAATGCTTGCAAAGTATCTGGACCTTGGATATTTGAACGCCGAAGTCAAAGCACAAGTGACCCGGCGTCCTGAGAATCCCCACCGGGTGGACATCGCGTATTTAATAACCGAACACCAGCAGGTTCGGGTAAGAGAGGCTGTTTTACTTGGTCAACGAGTAACGCGACCCGGCCTCATTCGGGAAACGGCTCGTATTTCCGCCGAAACGCCTTTGAGCCAGGGAAAACTCTTGGAAGCGCAAAGTGAGCTGTACAATCTCGGAATTTTCGACTGGTCGAGCGTCGGCCCGAAGAAGGAAATTACGGATCAGACCGAAGAACAAACCTTGATTAAGGTGCACGAGGCCAAACGAAATAGCATTACCTACGGCTTTGGTTTGGAAATCGCGCGTCGCGGCGGCAACGTTCCGAGCGGAACCGTGGCGATTCCCAGTTTGCCCACGATCGGTTTGGGCAAGAATCAGATTGTTCCAAGCGAAGCCACTTTTGTCAGTCCGCGAGGCTCGATTGAATACACGCGGCGAAATCTCCGCGGAGAGGGAGAAACCGGGCAAATCTCGGTGGCCGCCTCACAATTGGATCAGCTTGCGGTCGCGTCTTACACCGTCCCTCGTTTCCTCAACACCCAATGGAAGGCACTGACTACCTTTTCGATCGAGCGCACTACGGAGAACCCTCTTTTTGCCGCCAGACTTGGCGATGTCGCTTTTCAGTTGGAACGGACTCTCAACAAGGCAAAAACCACTCGGCTGCAGATACGTTATGACTTCAATAAAACGAGATTGTCTGAATTACTAGTTCCAGAACTAGTTCTACCGCAGGATCAAAACGTCCACCTGTCGACGGTTTCAGCCGCATTGATCAAAGACACGCGAGACCAGCCCCTCGACGCGCATCGAGGAGTATTTGGAACACTGAATGTGGGGATCACCCCGGTGGCGCTCGGGTCCAGCGCAAATTTCGCCAAAATGTTTGGACAGTACGCTTATTACCGCTCACTTCATGGAATGGTATGGGCTAGCAGCGTGCGTGTAGGGCTCGCAGCACCATCTGCCGGAAGCTTTGTTCCCACGAGCCAACTGTTCTTCTCGGGCGGTGGAACTACTCTGCGCGGTTTTCCTTTGAACGGCGCCGGACCACAACGTTTGGTGCCATTCTGTACGGCGGGAACCGCGCCAAGCGACTGCACAAGTGCAATTACCGTCCCCGTAGGTGGTGAACAGCTATTCATTCTGAATTCCGAGCTTCGGTTCCCGCTTCATGTGCCACTAGATATTTTGAAACCGCTCGGGGCTGTGGTGTTTTACGACGGAGGCAACGTTTTCAGCAAGATTAACCTATCGCAGTTCGGTAACAGCTACACGAATACGGTTGGGATTGGGCTGCGTTACGGCACCCCAATCGGACCAGTACGAATCGATGTCGGACGCAATCTAAATCCAGTGCCGGGCATCGGATCGACCCAGTACTTTATAACACTCGGACAGGCATTCTAGGTATGAACTTATGAAATGGAAGCGAATCATCGCTTGGACGGCAGGAATTACATTCGGTTTGCTGACAATTTCAGTCATCGCAGGATTATTTGTTCTGCGAAGTCAGGGCTTCCATCGCTACGTCCTGGCGAAAATTGTGGAGCAAGGCAATGAGGCGACCGGTGGGACGGTGGAAGTCGGAAATTTTGACTTCAGCTTTTCAACACTGACGGCGCACCTCTATGACTTCACGATCCACGGCACCGAACCTAGCGGTGAAAATCCGCTTCTTCATGTAGATAAACTTACCGTGGGGCTGAAAATTTTGTCAGTTCTGCGCCGGCAGGTAAATTTGAGAGATCTGCTGATCGAACATCCCGCCGTGCATCTGACGGTTGATAAGAACGGCCGCAATAACATCCCGGAGCCCAATGCTCCAAAAGATAAAAGTTCATCCACCAACGTCTTCGATTTAGCAGTTCGGCATGTTCTATTGACTAATGGAGAGATACTCTACAACGATCGGAAAGTTCCGGTCGATGCGGATATCGCCGATCTTCGAGCCGAAATACATTTCGAGTCACTGGCGACCCGTTATGCTGGATCAATTTCATACCGGAACGGGCGAGTACGGTATTCGACGCTAGCCGCGCTTCCCCATGGCCTTGACGCGCAGTTCACGGCAACCCCATCCGAGCTCAATCTTTCATCTCTCGTGCTCACCGTAGGGTCCTCACGGATTTCATTGCAGGCTGCAGTCAGCGACTACAACAACCCCAAAGTCTCAGGAAACTACAATATCTTGCTTCACACTCAGGACATCGCTGGCTTGGCCTCGGGAGCAGCGCCAGCGGGAGATGTTTCTCTGTCTGGGAAGCTTTCGTACCAGGGCACACCGAACCATCCTTTTCTGCGGGATGTTCTGCTTGATGGTCAGCTTGCCAGCGAAGCGATTAGGGTAGCTTCGCAACAGGGGCGAGTTGATCTCCGAAAGCTGCACGGAAGCTATCAAGTTGAAAACGGAAATTTGCGAACTCGCGATTTTGCCGTGGATCTTCTCAATGGGCGGCTCAACGCCGATCTCAGCGTTGAGCATCTCGATGGGGTTCCGTCTTCCCGGCTGCGCGCATCTCTGCGAGGAATCTCGCTGCAGGCGGCAAAGACAGCGGTCAGGAGCATTTCCGGGACGACCGTCCCCCTGGTTGGGACTGTTAATGGAAATGTTGACGCTTCCTGGACGGGCGGCGGTAAGAATTTGCTGGCGAGATCCGACTTGGACATCCGCGCTTCAGCGACATCCCCGGTTCCGAATACCTCAGATATTCCAATAAACGGCGCCGTGCATGCCAGCTACAACGGCGCGCGCAACATCTTAGCCATTCGCCAATCGACGATTCGAACTCCTTCGACCTCGCTGATGGCCGACGGAAAGATCGGCGACCGATCGAATCTGGCGATCCACCTCACGACAGGCAATTTGCATGAGCTCACGATTCTCGCTTCGATGGCCCAAAGCTCAAACCGCAATTCGACGGCGACTCCACCGCTGGAACTGTCCGGCTCTGGAAGTCTCGACGCCGTTATAAGTGGATCGTTGCAACAGCCTATTATCAGCGCACAAGTAAATGCCCAGAATTTGGGAGTAGAAGGAAGCGAATGGCGAAGTCTCACTCTTCACGCTCAAGCCAGTTCGGCGGGAATTTCGATACAGAGCGGCAGTCTGGTTAGTACAGGTCCGGGGCAAGTATCTTTTAGTGGACGTGCGGGACTGCGTAACTGGGCCTATCTTCCATCTGATCCGATTGAGTTGAATGCATCCGTGAGACAGATGTCCGCGGCTCAAATTGAGCAGCTCGCCCGCCTGCAATATCCGCTTCAAGGGAATATTTCTGCGGACATAAAGTTGCGAGGCAGTCAGCTGGATCCTGCTGGAAGTGGCTCGCTGCATCTCACTCAGGCACACATTGCCAACGAACCGGTTCAGAGTCTCAGCTTACAATTCCAAGCTGTAAGCGGGACCATCAATTCATCCTTAGACGTCAAACTGCAGGCAGGATCGGCAACTGCCACCTTGGCATTCACACCTAAGACAAAAGGGTACCGGTTCCAATTGAACGCTCCGGGAATAGTATTGAGCCGTTTACAGACCGTCCAATCGAAGAGTCTTCCCCTCAACGGCACTTTAACCGCGTCGGCCAGCGGCGAAGGAACTTTGGATAACCCCAACTTGACTGCAACACTTCAACTGCCCCAACTTCAGTTTCAGCAGAATTCGATTACGGGAATAAAGGCCGACCTGAAGGTCGCGAATCAACGCGCGGATTTAGTGCTTAGTTCTGGGATCGTGCAATCTACTGTCCACGCGCACGCGACTGTGAATCTAGTTGGGGACTACTACGCTGATGCGACAATCGATTCCAGCAAAATCCCCCTCGAACCGCTCCTGGCAATGTTCGTTTCTGATCGTCCAGCCGGTTTTCAAGGCGAAACTGAGCTTCACGCGACATTGAAAGGCCCGCTTAAGAACACGGCGGCCATCGAGGCTCACGTTGTGATCCCTACTCTCACCGCATCATACCAATCGCTACAAGTCGCGAACTCAAGCCCCATTCGTTTGGATTATGCGAATTCTGTGATCGTCATTCAGCCTTCCGAGATTAAAGGCACCGACACATCACTACAATTTCAAGGGCGGATTCCGGTGGATGGAACTCAACCGGTGAATCTCAGCGCAAAAGGATCCGTTGACTTGCGAATTTTGCAAATCGTCACTTCTGACATAAAAAGCTCAGGCTCGATTGCTCTTGATGTGAACACACAAGGCACTTCGGCTCATCCTATTGTGAAAGGGCAAGTGCAGCTTAAGAACGCATCCCTATCCAGTCCGTCTGCGCCTCTCGGGCTGTCGCACGCAAACGGAGTATTCGACGTTGGGACCGACCAAGTTAGGATCACTCAATTCAGCGGTCAGATGGGAGGCGGACAGATTTCCGCCGGGGGTACCGTTACTTACCGGCCGCAGATTCAATTCAATACAGCTCTGCAAGCGAAAAGCGTCCGGTTACTCTATCCGGAAGGATTGCGGACAGTTTTGAGCAGCGACATCAATTTGACTGGCACTACCAGTGATGCGACTCTCTCAGGGCAAGTACTAGTCGACAGCCTCTCGTTCACACCCGATTTCGATCTTGCCAATTTTCTCAGCCAGTTTACTGGGACAAGCGTTCCGCCAGCAGAAGAGACCTTCGCCGACAACTTGAAACTTAACGTTAGCGTTCAATCCACCGACCAATTATCCGCAACGAGTTCAGAGGTCAGCATCGAGGGCCAAACAAATCTAAGAGTGATCGGCACGGCATCAGATCCCGTTATCATCGGGAGAGTGGATGTGAATTCCGGCGATGTTTTCTTTCTGAACAACCGTTACCAGATTCAGCGAGGCGTGATCACCTTCAACGATCCGAATCAAACTTCGCCCTCGGTAAATCTGTCCGTTATTACAAGCATCCAGCAATATAATCTTACGATTAATGTGAGCGGGCCAATTGAGAAGCTGCAAACCAGTTACGTATCGGACCCTCCGCTTTCGACGGTTGACATTATTAACCTTATTGCGCGCGGCCAGACAACCGAGCAAGCCGACACTACAAACCTCAGCGCGAATTCCCTGCTGGCTCAGGGAGTGGCAAGCCGCTTGAGCAGTGGGGTTCAAAAGCTCGCCGGGCTTTCCAGTCTTTCAATTGATCCCCTGCTGAGTGGAAATAATGGCAACCCTTCGGCCCGCATTGCGCTGCAGCAGAGAGTCACTAAGAATTTCTTCTTTACGTTTTCGACCGACGTTACCCAGCCTCAGAGTGAAATTATTGAAGGAGATTATCAGCTCAATAAACGCTGGTCCGTGAGCGCAGCCCGCAATGCGTCGGGGGGCGTCTCGGTAGATGGAAAATTTCATACGAATTTCTAAGGCACTTTTGAATTTTCAGTACCCCTTAAGCGGAACTGGCTTGGCACGATTGTGCTATTTGCGTCCGAGTCTCAAGCCATATAAGATTAACCGGATTTTTGGATTGCCAAATTGCGGTACCGGGGCATAAGCGCAGAATATTTTCTCGACTCTATTTCTACAAATTCCGATGAATCTAGAAAAAACTATTCCTTCCCAAGCCATCCCGACCCATGTCAGGGTGTTAATTGTAGATGATCATGAAGTTATGAGGATGGGAATCCGAAACCTACTCGAGGCCGTCCCCGATTGGAGTGTTTGCGCAGAAGCAAGCAATGGCCGTGAGGCAGTGGAGAAGGCGTTCCAGTTTGAGCCTGACGTTATTGTGATGGATATCACCATGCCCGGGATGAACGGTTTGGACGCAGCCGGTGAAATTGGCAAATCCCGGCCAGACATTCCCGTGATCCTATTTTCCCTTCATCTGTCGGAGGACTTAACCAGCCACTTCAATCGCGGAGGGATTCGCGGCGCCGTGGGCAAAGGTGAAGCGGCACGCGATCTGGTTGAAGCCGTTAAGAAAGTATTGGGTGGGGGCACTTTCTTCCCGCCCAAGAGCGGGTCCAAGCTTTCCAACTAGGCGATTGAATCGCTGCTGTTCGGGTGGCCTATCCACCAAAGCACTTTCGCCATTACCCTCCAGCCAGCAGTTGAGATTGGCGTCGAATCGTACTCGCGGTTTTCCGGAACCAGCACCTCAGTATCGTCGAACCTTTGCAGTCTCGATACGATCAGGCCTTCTTCCTTATGGGCCGCCACCACAATCTGTCCTCTCAACTTCAAACGATTGGTCTGCGAAGTATCGACCACAAGAATGTAACCGCTGTGGATCAGCGGCATCATGGAGCGTCCATGCACTCGCAAGCAACTGGTATGCGCTGGATTGGGGCACCACTCACTGGGGGCGGCCAGCATGGACTCCGGACGAACTTGGCTCAGTGAAGCCGCCGGATCGCCTCTGCCGCCGTGGCTCGCGACCGTTACCGGCAACAGGGGAATTGCAACCAATTTGTTTTTTTTCTTGCTGGCAGACGCGGCGCCCGCTTCGACGATTTCCAAATCGGGCAACCGATCTTTGCGCAATCGGGACCGGACGGCGGGGAAAACCCGCATCAAATCTTCACTGTGTAGACCAGCTCGGTCCCAGAAATACCAGCATTCAGGGTCACCGGTAAGGTTTCCGAGTTGGATGTTGATGTTGGCGGGGGGTTCCTGAACCCCGCGTTCCCAGCGGGAAACGGCCATGGCTGAGGAATTCAACTGCCGGCCAAGTTCCGACTGGCTCATCCCCAATTGTCGCCGAAGAATGTTGATCCGTCCCGCCCATTGGCGCTGCTCAACTCTGGGTTCGGGTTTTTTTGCTCTGCTCATGAACCAAACTGCTATACTCTAACTTGTTTGGTTAACCTATCTGTTAGTTCAACTGCACGGTCGGCATTGACAGCCCGATGAAAGGCAGTCATGTATCATGACAATCCTACCACAAATTCAAAGTTAATCGGTCTTTCACCTCAGACTCTCTATCGCGGCTTGTACGTGCGAGTTTCCCGCAAACTTGGGGTGGACCCTTCTTACGTCAGCCGTGTAGCTAGGGGCGAACGCCAGTCTCCAGAGGTTGAAACCGCACTGACCCAGGAAATTGAACAAATAAACCGAAAACTCGGCTCGGCTCAGCCTACTCTTCACACGAAGGGTTTGCAAAAAGAAAACCGGGGCAAACGGCTCGAGTTTCTTGTCGCAAAGAAACGTGATTCTCTACGCCACCAGTGGCTCCAATATACACAGGACGACCCCAACATACGGCGTATTAAGATGTCCGCCAGACGCCGTGTGTCACCGGTCTTGCCCGTTGTTAACGAAGCGCTTAATAGCATGAAGTTCAGCTTGAAGGAGATCGCTGCAAAACCTATGAAGGCGGCGAGCCAGCACGGGAAAGAACGGCGCGAGCAGGGTTACACTCCAACCACATTGTTGGAGGAATACAACCTCATACGTCGCTGCATCTACAATGTGGCCGAGAAAAACCTTAAGCATTTGAATGCAGAACTATTGATCCGCGATCTTGGTCAGTTGGGCGAAGTTCTCGATTTTCAAAGCCAAAGCGCTATGCGCGCGTTTCTCGCATAGGCTTGATGGATGTTGGAAGGACACTTTGATGCGACACGAGGGTGCTTTTTACTCCGAGATTAAAGCCGCGACGGGAAAATCTTCGAATAGGGCAGACGCGGGGAGAGATCCCTCCTGCCCTGAACTTTCCGGATCAAGAGTCTTTGCTGTAAAGATATTTCTGTAGGTTCTATTTCGGCTGTCGTTTGCAACTTCCTCTCGACCAACTTCCACCCGAGTATCTCCCCACAAATAGGAGCCAGCCGATAGCCCGCGCTGGGCGTCTAACAAGTTTGCGAAAAGACGTGGCACAACGACTATTAGTTTCTGGTCCTCCAACGAGCGCATAAAAGCTACCAGATGTTTCGCTTTGGGTCCCTGAGTTCCGAGCGGAACATAATCCCCGTCCGTGAAAAGTTTCGAATTCTCTTTTCTTAGGTTTAAGGCTCTCCAGGTCAAATACATCTTGATCCGTCCGTCGCTCATGTGACTTAGCAAATCACGGACGCACGTAATCAGCCCGTCGCCAGACTTAGGCCAGGTCTGCATTGCCTTAAGAATCTCGGCGCGGCGCGAATAGTCCACGGGACGCCTATTATCAGGATCCACTAGGCTCAAATCCCAGAGTTCAGTGCCTTGATAGAAATCGGGAACTCCGGGGCAAGTGAGCTTAAGCAGCGTCTGAGACATGCTGTTGAGCATGCCAATTCGGGCAACATCGCCGCTAAACGCGGCAAGGCTCGCCACAAAAGTATCGTCCTGGCTTGGGGCCAGAACCGCGTCAGCGAAAGCAATAACCGCCGCTTCATAATTCGCATTAGGATTTGCCCAGCTGCTCTTCTCTTTTGCTTCTCTTACAGCCTTGAGCATGTACTGTTTTATGCGTTCACGGAAACTGGCATCGAGAAGAACGCCTTCTTCGAGCGGCCACGAACCCACCAAAGTTTGGTACAGAAGATATTCATCATTGCGTGACGGCGCCAGTACATCATCCACGAGGCGCTTCTTGCTCTGGTTCAACTCCCGCCAGCGCCGCACCTCCTTTCCCCACTGATAAGGAATTTCCGATATCACATCGATGCGTGCGCGGACATCTTCAGAACGCTTCGTATCATGGCTGGAAGTATCCAGCATGGTGTGAGGCCACGATTTAGACCGCTCCCTCATTTTGGCGTGAAATTCTTCAGGTGATACGCCGAATCGACGGGGATCTCCTCCGACTTCATTTAGCGAGTCGAGCCGGTGATAGCGATAGAAGCTGGTGTCCTCCAGCCCTTTGGCCATCACAGCGCTGGTGAACTGTTGCGCTTTCATGGCGAATCTTGTGACCGCTTTGCGGTAAACATTGCCCTGCGTGTCCGCCTTGTTGAGAAGCAAGGCGTCCTGAACAAAATCGAAAACGCTGGGGTCGGAGCCGGGGCTCTGCCGCTTCGCGCAATCAACTGCCTCCTGGACATATTTTCGATCTGTTTCTGATACGCGATTTCCGGAAATATATGTGCGATAAACCGGAAAACAGGCAACGATCCTGCTCAAAGTATCTTTCAGGCTGTTCAATGTGAAATCGCAGGTGTGACGATTGGCAAGTGCGATCCGGCTTAGAGCGTTCGCCAATACATTCAACTCGCTGGCGAGAGCGGCGTGCATGACGATTTTCTTACTGCGATAAACGAGGTTGTCGAAACTGACTCTGCCTCCAGTGAAAACCCGGTAGATGCGGTCCATCTTGCCGACCGATTCTGGATCTACAAACAATCCATTCACGAGGTTCATGAAGTCGTATCCAGTGGTTCCGTGAACGGGCCATTCTGTTGGAAGCTGTTCATCACCAGTAAGAATTTTCTCGACTACCACGTAAAATTTGGGAGGTTCTGAGGGACTTTCTTCGGATTGAGGCGCCAAGCCTCTCTGCAGCCGCCGAAGGTATTCCGCAGGATCGTAGAGACCGTCAGGGTGATCGATGCGAAGGCCGTCAACTTTCCTCTGACGGAGCAGGTCCAGAACCAAACGATGGGTGACGTCGAAAACGGCTTCGTTCTCCATCCGCAAGCCTGCCAAGTCGTTAATATCGAAAAAACGGCGGTAATTAATGTCATCCGCCGCTACTCGCCAATAAGCAAGCCTATAGGCTTGGACCTTGACGAGTTCGTGAAGCTCATCAAAGGTCTTTGGGTCGCCGGGTGTCCCGCTCAACTCGCGAACATTTTGCTCCAGGAATGCCGCGACCTCAGGAGATCGAGCACACAATTCAGCCAGCCGCCGTTTGTGAATCTCTTTGTCGCGCATGCGTTCCGCTTTCTGATCAGGCGCTGTTTCATTGCGACTTGGGAGATGACTAAACGCGGCGATCAAACTTTGTAGTTCTAGAAATTCCTCGCGTTTAGAGGCAAGCGTCTGCTCCAAGCGTTCGATACCTCGTCCCAGAATTCGCGGGTACTCACGCGGATTTACCGGGAATCTGTTCTCGTGATAGAAAAGACTAAAGGACCCACTTTCCCGATCAAAGGTCAGTTTCAGCTCGCCATTGTCCAGAACGTTGCCATATTGATCGCCCAAAATAGGGACGAGAATCTTTCCCTGCAATTCGTCCTTCATCGGCTGCCAGTCAATATCGAAGTAACTGGCGTAGTCGGATGCTTGTCCGTTCTCGAGAACATCCAGCCACCAGGAATTATCGCTGCCCATCACTCCCATATGGTTCGGCACTACGTCGAGAATCTGCCCCATGCCGTGCTCGCGCAGGGTGGCAACGAACCTTTCAAAGTCTTCCTCGCTGCCGATCTCAGGATTCAGGCGGTTGTGATCGATGATGTCGTAGCCATGGGTGCTGCCGGGCCGCGCCCTCAAATAGGGAGATGCATAACAGTGGGAAATACCAAGAGCAGCCAGATAGGGAACCAATTCCGTAGCCTGAGCAAAGGAAAAATTTCGATTAAATTGCAGGCGGTACGTCGACAAGGGAATGAGCGCTTGAGTCATCGCCGAAAGAACCATGTGACGAACCAAGGCGAAAGCTCTTTCTCTAAAGAAGCCTCGGGTACATTGGTGTATATCACGTCGCCGGGAGGACGCGGGACACTGGCCCCAGCTTCAGATCCGAGATTGGCTAGCAGAGTCAGGAAACCTTTATGCCCAAGTGACCAATTCACTCTGAGACCGTTTTTGCCAAATACATTGTAATGGGCGCGGCCAGCGTTCACGTGTTTGAGGAGCGGGATAATAGCATCTCTTCTAATGGAGAGTAGCTCGCGATAGAAATCCAGCCAGTTTTTGTGGGATTGTTCGCTGACACCTTGCCAATCCAATTTCGAGCGCTCAAATGTGCTTTCAGAGTTGGGATCAGGAATCTGGGCTCTGACTTCATCTGACCGAAACTTCTCAAATCTGGAAAATTCATTGCGGCGTCCGTTGGTGACTTCGGTTGCCAAATCGCCAGCAAAGTCGCAGAAAAAAAGGAATGGCGTGCTCGCACCAAATTCTTCACCCATAAACAATAATGGCGGGGACGGAGCGAGCAACAGAATTGCAAGGCCCGCCTTTAGGGCATCTTCGCCTGCAAGCTCAGTGATTCGCTCGCCGAATGCGCGATTCCCGATCTGATCATGATTCTGCAGAAAATTTACGAAACAAATAGGAGGTAAATCGGCGCTGGGCTCGCCTCGGTTCGCGCCCTCATACGCGGAGAAGTCGCCTTGAAAAGCAAACCCCTCGGCAAGACAACGGCCTAAAAACTTTACTGGCTCCGTACTATAGTCCCGATAATATCCATCGGTTTCACCAGTTAGCAACACGTGTAGTGCGTGATGAAAGTCATCATTCCATTGCGCGTCGTACAGGGGAAGTCGTTCTGGACCAGTCCGGCGCAGGTATCGCGCGGCGTTATCCGCATTTTCAAGGATCAAGTGGACCTGACGATCGGGAGAAATTGTCTCGCGAACGGTTTCGGCCAAC
>Ga0073928_10002971_pt1 | contig 27678 bp, 24 predicted proteins | sample PaiPotPPA55metaG_FD_76969 | JGI IMG/M metagenome (GOLD analysis project Ga0073928, IMG submission 76969) | Iron sulfur acid spring bacterial and archeal communities from Banff, Canada, to study Microbial Dark Matter (Phase II) - Paint Pots PPA... ...
ACCCGAAGCGACTGCCTTGCTCGGCGCCATCTTTAGTGTCAGGCGACGGTTTCGGTGCGGGCGCCGGCACCGGCATGCCGCCCCGATCAGGCGACGGGTCCGGTGCCGGCTCCGGCATGCCGCTTCGATCAGATGCCACATCGGTGAAATCCGTGAAGAAGGGACCATCACCGGGTACGGACAGGTTCGTCTGCTCATGGACCGCAAACCCATCACGCGAAGTCTCCGGTGCCACGGCGAGTTCCGAAGGGTGTGAGGCCGCAACAGCCGAGTAACAGCCCAGCAGCGCCCGCACACCGATCGCGCAGGCAAGACGCCGCATCGGCCCGACAACTGCCATAACGTTAACCGCATGGGATCTAACACGCTGTGCCGTGAGACCTATCGCACGCAACCAGGAGTCGGAGGTCAAGTCAGTCGCGCGGTGCGATACCACGCGTCGGGTGGAGACTACCGGCACGCGCGGGTATAGGGCGCGCGATTCAAAGAAATCGAAATGGGAAAATGCAGCCAAGATTAATGCTCCTCAAAATGCTCGAGCGGTGTTGCTCAAGCCCGGGAGCGACGGCTGCGGAGAGATTAGTCGATTAGCACCAAATTCCCGCCGCGGAATCTCTCCCGGGCAGTGGGGACGCCGATCGATGCGCAGTGCGAAGGCACACACAGCCCGCGCTGCTGCATGGATCGGGACGTACTAGGTTGTGGGTCCATAGGGTGTGCAAACTCTCCGTCTGTCTTATTAACATCGCCATAGTAGGGTGCAGCCCGATCCGAGTTGCTGAAGATTGGCTGAATGTTTCTTAGGGCACGGATGGGCTCATCAAGCAGGCGACGAGCACCGCGACGCCGGCACCTGCGTACCAAGCTACCACCGAACGCGCAGCGAGCGCTGTTGCCAGATGGTATTCACGCGCGAGTCTCGGCTCGCAATACGTAGCCGACGCCGCGGACAGTTTGAATGAGCGTGGTCGCAAAACTACCATCAATTTTCCGGCGCAAGTGCGCGATGTGCACGTCGATGACGTTATCGAGCGGCGTTGCGCGGCCGACCTCGCGCCAAACGTCCCTGGCTAGCATCTCGCGCGTAACGACTTGTCCGGGCTGACGCATGAGGTAAGCCAGCAGATCAAATTCCCGCGGCGTCAGATCGATGCGCTGTTCTGCGCGACGGACGCTGCGCGTTTCGAGATCGACCGCCAGGTCGGAAAGTTCCCGCCGCAGCGGCTCGGCGCGCGGCGCCCGGCGCAGGAGCGAGCGGAGTCTCGCGACCAGCTCCGCAAAGGCAAACGGCTTGACGAGGTAGTCATCCGCACCGGCCTCGAGCCCCAGCACGCGGTCGGCTACGGTATCTGCGCCGTCAACAGCAGGATGGGAGTTTGGGTGCCCCGCGCCCGGGCCGCCTTCAATATTTCGATCCCGTCGCGCCCGGGAAGCATCCAATCAAGCACGATCAGGTCGAAGCTTTCGCTGCTCAGAAGGAAGAAGCCTTCTTCACCCGTGTGCGCCAGCACCACCGAGAACCCTTCGCTCTGCAGGCCGGATTCCAGCGCTCGGGCCGTCTTGGCATCGTCCTCCACAATCAATAAACGCATGGTCGGTTCCGAACTACCTTCGTGCAATATGAGCGAGCATGGGAATCGCCCTCTCGTCCGCGATGACATCCTAGTTTAGATTTATCCCATTGCGCCATCTTGCGGAAGAAATCCCCATTCTTTGGGGGCGCGGGAGAACGTCAATTGTGTGGCAGCGTTGCGAAGGAAGCGGGCGCCCTGCCGCGTAGCGCCACGATCAGCGCGTCAGGAAGCTCGCGGCTTCACCGGCGATGACGCTGGCTTCGTCCACCGGCACGGCGAGCACGGCGGCGCGGCTGTTCGGTGTGGAGATCGTCGCTTCGATCCCGACGCTTGCGCTGTTCGTGGCGGTATCCATCTCGATTCCCGCCCACTGCAGCCCCCCGGTAATGCGGCGCCGGACAGGAGGCGAGTTCTCGCCGATGCCGCCGCCGAACACGATCGCATCGACACCGCCGAGCTCCGCGACATAGGCGGCCAGGTAGTGCCGCGCGCGCCGGCAAAATATCTCGACCGCCAGCGCGGCTTCCGCGTCGCCGCGCTGCGCATGATCCATCAGCTCGCGCATGTCGGCGGACCGGCCCGACAGTCCCAGCAGTCCGCTCTTTTCGTTCAACTCGCGGTTCATCGCGGCGGGGGACATGCCGCTGCGCTCCATCACATACAAGATCGCACCCGGATCGATGTCACCGGAACGCGTGCCCATGACCAGTCCTTCCAGCGGTGTGAAGCCCATGCTCGTCGCCATCGCGCGGCCGCCGGCGGTCGCCGTCACCGAGCATCCTCGTCCGAGCTGCAAGCTGACGATCCGGGCCGTTGCCGGCTGCAAGTGCAGTCGCGCGCAGGCGCGCTGGCTCAAATAGCGGTGCGCGAGGCCATGAAATCCGTAGCGCCGCACCCCGAGCTCGCTATGCCATCGCGACGGCACGGCGTAGCGATGCGCGGCCTCCGGAAGGTCGGCGTAGTAAGCGGTATCGAATACACCGATGGTCGGGACAGAGAGCCCGGGCCGACGGCGGACTGCGGTAATCACCGACAATGCCGGCGGATTGTGCAGCGGCGCCAAGGGGCTCAGTTTGGCGAGCGCTTCAATCTCCGGTTCTTTTAATTCGGTCGTCGCGCGAAATTGCTCCCCGCCGTGCACGATGCGATGCACGGTTGCCGCAACGCCATCCAGCAGGTTACTGCCGTGAATCTGAGCGTTTCCGAGCCAGTCCAACGCGGATTCGGCGGCTTGGGCGAGTGTGCTGACGCGCGGGTCCGCTCCGTCCGACGGCGCGGCCGTGCGCAATACGTACTGGCCTGAGCCGCCGCCAGAATCGGCAAAGCTGCCGGCGGTTACGCGCCGCGCCGCTGCGCCAATCGATATATCGAGCAGATCGAATTTCAGCGACGAGCTGCCGGCATTGAAGACGAGCAGTCGCATGAACTCAATGCCGCAGGAAACTGGTGAGCAGCACGTTCATCAAGGCGTCCTGGGTTGAGCGTTGGCCGGGCGCACCCATTGTCGAATGCCATAGCCGACCAGCATGACGGCGACGCTCACGATGCCGAACAACAGCGGCGCCCGCTGGTCGGGAATGAATCCCATGGCGGCCACAATGGCCAGCATGCCTACAATTGCAAGCCGCGTCAGGTACGGGAATCCCCACATGCGAATGCGCAGCCGCTCCGGGTTGTCGGTCTCCAGCTGTCTGCGCAACTTCATTTCGGACACGGCGATGAGAACGTAAACAAAAATCGCCACGGTGCCATAGGAGTTCACAAGAAACGCGAACACCTTGTCGGGTGAGACATAGCTCATCACGACCGCCAGATACGCGAACGCCGTACCAGCCAGAATCGCGACGGCGGGAACGCCGCGCGCATCAAGCTTTGCAAAAATTTTCGGCGCATCGCCGTTGACCGCAAGCGCCATCAGCATGCGGGAGGAGGCGAAAAGGCCTGAGTTCAACGCCGACAGCACGGCCGTCAAGATGATCGCGCTCATGACCAGGGTCGCTCCGGGAACGTGCAGCGCGCGCAACACGCTTACGTAGGGCTGTTGCATGCTGGTCTTGTCGTTCCAGGCGACGATCGATACGACCAGGAATATCGAGCCGACATAGAAGATCAGCACGCGCCAGATGACCGATTGCATCGCATCGGCCACAGATTTCTCCGGTTCCGCGGATTCCGAGGCGGCGACCGCGACGATCTCAGTGCCGAAATAAAACCCCGTCGCCGCCACCGCGCCGGTGAGCACCGGGATGATGCCATTGGGCATGAAGCCGCCGTGGGCGGTCAGATGCGGCATGCCGCCCGGCGCGTCGGGCCAGATCCCGACAATGAACAGGACGCCGGCGCATAGAAACAGTACGATCGCGACCACTTTGATCGATGCGAACCAGAACTCGGCTTCGCCATAGGAGCGCACCGACAACAGGTTCACGACCGTGAACAGCGCCGTCAGCCCCAGCGTGAATTCCCACGGTCGCACACCGGGCCACCAGGTTTTCAGCAGATTCGCGCCGGCCACCGCTTCGAGCGCGACGACGATGATCCAGAAATACCAATACATCCAGCCGGTCAGGAACGCGGCGAGTCCTCCCATCGCGAGCCGGCTGTATTCATAGAATCCACCCAACACCGGGTACGCCACCGCCATTTCCGCCAGCATGCGCATCACGAGCACGACCAGCATGCCGGTGATGGCGAAGGAAATGACGGCCGCGGGGCCGGCCGAGCCGATGACGACGCCACTGCCGACGAACAGGCCCGCACCGATCACGCCACCGAGCGCGATCATCTGCATGTGCCGCCGCTGCAGCGTTTTACGGAGGAGAGCGGCTTGCGTCATCGGCTGTATTGTCGCTTAAGGCTTGATCCGTCTCATTCAAACGCCTTGTATTTTTTCAGCCACCGCACCGGCTTCGACAAGGCGTCGCGGCGGAACGGATCGCCTAGTTCCTGCGTGACCATGACTTCGAGCACCGTCGTGCGGCCCTCCGCTTGTGCGCGTGCCGCCGCCTGCAGCGCGGGTCCCACATCGCCAAGCCGTTCCACCGTGACTCCGTCGCAGCCAAAGGCGCGCGCAACGCCGGCCCAGCTGGGGTTCTCGAGGTTGACGCCCTGGTAACGGCGTGAATAGAAATCCACGTGATTCTTTTTCTCGGCGCCCCATTGGCTGTTGTTGAACACGATGACCGTAACGCCGATTTTCTGGCGCGCGCAGGTCAGCATCTCATTGAGGCTGATGCCCCAGGCGCCATCGCCGACGTACGCGAATGCGGGCCGGTCGGGTTTGGCTATTTTTGCGCCGCAGATCACCGGGAACGCATAACCGCAGTTGCCGAAGCTCATCGCTGCGAACATGGAGCGCGGCGCATCGAAGCGCAGATAGGAATTCGATACGGAGCAAATGTTGCCGATGTCGGTTGATACCATCGCGTTCGCCGGCATCGCTTTTTCCAGCGCCCGCAGAACCTCGCGCGGATGCATGTGCTTGGAGTTGCTGGCGACCTCGACCGAATACGGGTCCCGCTCCTGGGTCCAGGTCGTTAGTTCGCTTTCCCAGGCTTGTTTCTCTGCCTTGATCCGCGCGCTGCGTTCGGCCCGATTGCCGGCGGCCGCAAGCGTGCGACCCTTCAGGCGTTCGATCAGCGCTGCGGCTGCGGCGCGCGCATCGCCCTGGATGCCGGTCGATATCGGCTTGACGAGTCCCAGCATGCGCGGGTCGATATCGATCTGGATGATCTTCGCCTGCTTGGGCCAGTAGTCGAGGCCGTGCTGCGGCAGGGTGCCGAAGGGCCCAAGGCGCGTGCCCAGGGCCAGCACCACGTCAGCCTGCGAGATGAGCTTCATCGCGGCCTTCGAGCCTTGATATCCGAGCGGTCCGACGGCCAGCTCGTGTGAGGCGGGAAACGAGTCGTTGTGCAGATAGCTGTTGCAGACCGGTGCGCCGAGCTGTTCGGCGAGCGCGATCGCTTCGGCCATGCCGCCGGACATGATCACGCCGCCGCCGGCCAGAATGACGGGAAATCTCGCCGCTGCCAGCGTATCAGCGGCGGCATCGAGGGCCGCCGAATCGCCGGGTCCGTGCGCGATGCGCATCGGCGCCGGGATCACCGCATCGATTTCACCATAGAAGAAATCTCGCGGAACGTTGAGCTGTGTCGGCCCCATTTCGAGCATGGCCCGATCGAAGCAGCGCGCGGCGATCTCCGCCATCCGCTTCGGGTTGTTGACGTGGCCTTGATACTTGGTGATTTTGGAGAAAATGGGGAGCTGTTCGGTTTCCTGGAAACCGCCGAGCCCCATCGACATTGAGCCGGTTTCCGGTGTGATGAACACGACCGGCGAATGCGCCCAATAGGCGGCGGCGACGCCGGTTACGAAGTTCGTGACCCCAGGTCCGTTCTGAGCGATACAAACGCCATGCTTGCCGGACGCGCGGGAGTATCCGTCGGCCATGTGAATCGCGCCCTGTTCGTGCGCGACCGGTACGAATTCGATCCCCGCGGCCGGAAAGATATCGAGCGCGTCCATGAAGGCGGAACCGACGATTCCGAAGACGTGTGTGACGCCGTTGGCGGCGAGTACTTCGACCAAGGCCTCCGACGGACCCATTCTCTGCGGCGCTTGATTCACGGCTGACTTGCCCCTGCTATGTGTCGTTTATAGAGACAAAATGGTTTGTTCTGAGGTTATAATAGGCCCTAGGTTGGTCAGAGGCAACTGGATATTTTATTATTGTCTGTAATTTGTGCCGTTTAACGGAATGGATGCACTCATGAATAGCCCTGTACTGTCCTTGGTAAACGAGCCGGGTGAAATCGCCAGCGAGACATCCTCGACGTTGAAAGCCTTCGGCGTTCTCGAAGTGCTGGTGCGCGCCGGCCGAGCGGTCACCTTGTCGGAACTGATGCAGGCCACTGAACTGCCGAAGCCCACGCTGCATCGGACGCTGGCGCTGTTCGAAGAGGCCGGATTCTTGAGCCGCGAGCCGGGCGGCCGCGCCTACATCATCGGCGATCGCCTGTCGCGCTTTGGTCTGGATGTGCTGCGCAATGACGCCGCGGCGACCGAACGGCGCATGGTTCTGCGCCGGGTCGTCAGCGAGATCAGCGAGAGCTGCAATCTGGCAGTCATGTACAAAGGGGCATTGATCTACCTGGACCGCATCGAGGCCAATTGGCCGCTGCGCCTGCAAATTCCGATCGGCGGCGTCGCGATGCCGCCGCATTGCTGCGCGAGCGGTAAACTGCTGCTGGCCCACCTCCCCGTGGCCGACCGCCAGCGCCTGCTTGAAATCATGGCGTTGGAGCCATTCACGTTACGCACGATCACCGACCGTCAGGTGCTTGCGTCGGAAATGGATCGCATCGTCAGTGCCGGCTACGCCGTCGACAACGAGGAGTACGTGCTCGGAGTTGCCTGCGTCGCCGTACCGGTGCGCAACCGACATGGGGAGATTGTCGCGGCGGTCGCCGTGCAAGGCGCCACCGCGCGGCTGCCGCTGATGAGCGCGATCGAGTTTGTGCCGCAGCTGCAGGCGGCCGCCGCGGATATCGGATCCACATTCCGATAAATCCACGTTAGGACAGGATCACGGAGAACGACATGGAATTGACTGAAGCAACGCTTGAACAACATTGGATGCCTTTCACCAACAATCGCGAGTTCAAGCGCGAGCCCCGGATGTTCGTCAAGGCCAGCGGCATGTACTACTGGAGCCAGCACGGCGGCAAGATCCTGGACGGAAGCTCCGGACTGTTCACAACGCCGGCCGGACATTGCCGGCCCGAAATCGCCAAAGCGGTAGGCGAGCAGCTGCAAACGCTGGATTTCACGCCGTCGTTCCTGCGCGGTCACTCCGGCGCGTTTGAACTGGCGAATGCGGTTGCGGAGCTGACGCCGAAGCACCTCGATCACGTCTTTTTCTGCAACTCCGGCTCCGAGGCCGTCGATACGGCGATCAAGATCGCCTTCGCCTACCATCTCGCGCACAAGGAAGCTCAGCGCACATACCTGATTTCGCGCGAGCGCGCCTATCACGGCGTCAACATGGGCGGCACCGCGCTGTCGGGAATGGTCAAGAACCGCGAGGCATTCGGCGCGGTCATGCCGGGCGTGCTGCACCTTCGCCATACGCTGCTGCCGGAAAATCGCATGACGCGCGGGATGGGTGAGAAAGGCGTGGAACTTGCTGATGATCTGCTGCGGTTCGTGCAGCTCGTCGGCGAAAAGCGCATCGCCGCGGTTTTCGTCGAGCCTATCGCCGGCTCCACCGGCGTGATCGTGCCGCCGCGCGGATATCTGCAGCGGATCCGCGAGATCTGCGACCGCTACGGCATTCTGCTGGTGTTCGATGAAGTGATTTGCGGATTCGGCCGCACGGGCGACTCGTTTGCGGCGAGCTCATTCGGCGTCACGCCGGACATGATCACGATGGCAAAGGCGCTGACGAACGGCGCCCAACCCATGGGAGCCGTCGCGGTCCGCGACAGCATTTATCGCACGATCATCGATTCAGCGCCGGACGGCGCCACGGAATTCTTCCACGGCTACACGTATTCGGCGCATCCGGCTGCCTGCGCGGCCGGCATCGCCACGCTGAAGATCTATGAAACCGAGCGATTGTTCGCCAAGGGCCGCGAATTGGCGCCGTATTTTCTAGATGCGATGTTTGGTCTGCAGGATCTTCCCGCCGTGGCCGATGTTCGCGGGTTCGGCCTGCTCGCCGGCGTGGAAATCAAACCCGGCGCGGCGCCCGGTCTGCGCGGCACGGAGCTTCAGGCGAAACTTTTTGATCGCGGCTTGCATGTAAAAACCACGGGCGACGTCGCGATTATCGCGCCTGCGTTTATCGCAACGCGCGCCGAGATCGATCAGCTGGCTGCGATTCTGCGTGATGCGCTGAAGGAATACTGATCCTCCGGCCCGCGCCGCGCTGCCGTTGGGTTGCATGGCCGGTGCTGGCAGATTGAACCGCAATCAGGACGGACGCCGCGATCGCATGCGGCGGACGGTTGCATCGAACAAGAGGCGGGCCACTCGAATGCCGCTGCCCAAATCCGTGACCGAATCGCGGCAGCGTTCCTGAATCGCTTCGTCCAGCACTACGTCCTCGCCGCCGAGCGCGCCTGCCTGACATTGAATTTCAGCGGCTCGCTGCACGGCCCACAGCAGCGCGAAGGTGGTGGGGATATCGCGCTCGCAGACCGCAACCCCGTGGTTCCGCAGCACCAGCACATGCTTGTCGCCGAGGCTCGCCAGCATGCGGCTGCGCTCGTCGGCATACAGAGTAATGCCTTCGAAATCGTGATAGCCGACGCGGCCGTAGAGTTGCGCGCCGTAGAAATTATTGTGATCGAAGCCGCCGCGCTTCATGGCGACCGCAGACACCGCGGTGGTGTGCGTGTGCGCGACGCAGGCAACATCCGGGCGCGACTCGTGGATTGCGCCGTGCAACGCGAAGCCGGCCGGATTGGCGGGATGGTCGGACGGTTCAACCAGGCGGCCATCGACCCCCACCTTGAGCAAGTTCTCCGGAGTAATCTCGCTGTAGTTGAGCCCGAAGGGATTGACCAGATAGTGGTGTGCCGCCCCGGGCAGCCGTACCGAAATATGGTTGAAGATCATTTCCGTCCAACCGAGAAAATCGACGAGATGATAGAACTCAGTGAGTTCGCATCGCAGGCGCCACTCCTCGGAATCCATCACGGATGGGGACGAGCGTGTCGGCATCATATCGGGGCTCCTGTCATTCACTCGGTCGCAGGCGCCGTCGGGGGTGGCGCTGAGATGGATTGCGGGACCCCTAAACGGCGGGATCGCAGGGTATTATACAGAGGACCTCCTCATCGAACAGGAAGTGCCGTGTCCGGATTTAACGATCTGACCCCCAAGCACCGGCATGGTGTGCTCGGAATACTCGCGGCGCTGCCGTTCACGGTCATGGGCAACCCTGCTGACCCACCGGCGAGCGCGGAGACGGCGCATCGCGCCGTCACGCCGCTCAAGGACGCACCGTTCGTCCAGGATGACGATGTCAAATGCCTGAAGAGCGCGCTCGAGAACGGGAATCCGGATACGGGCCCTTCAACCTTCCTTCTGAAGGCGCCGCCCGGTTGCCGCGTGGCGGCACATTACCACACGGCCGAAGAACAACTCATCGTGATCCAAGGCAGCGTATTGACCGGCATGAAGGGAATGCGCAGCGTAACGCTCACCGCCGGGGGCTTCGCCGTCATGCCGTCCAAAGCCGTTCACTCATTCAGCTGCATCGGTACGGACGCCTGCCTCATGGTCGTGACGTTCAATCAAAAATACGACATCGTGTGGGTCGCGCGCTAAACTCCCACCCATGAACGTGTCCGCTCAATCGGGCCGCAAGGCCGCGTTGACCTTCATCTTCGTCACGGTGCTCATCGACATGCTGGCCTTCGGCATGATCATTCCCGTGCTGCCCATGCTGGTGCAGAAATTCGTGGGAGGCAACGCAGCGCGCGCCGCGGAAATGTACGGTGTGTTCGGCACTGCCTGGGCGCTCATGCAATTCATCTTTTCCCCGGTGCAGGGGTCGCTCTCGGATCATTTCGGGCGGCGCCCCGTCATCCTCATCTCCTGCGCAGGTCTGGGTCTGGATTTCATTCTCATGGCGCTGGCACCGAATCTCTGGTGGCTGCTGGTCGGCCGGGTAATTTCGGGCATTACCGCGGCGAGCTTCAGCACTGCCGGTGCGTATATCTCGGATGTGACGCCGCCTGAAAAGCGCGCCGCAAGTTTTGGGCTGATCGGTGCCGCGTTCGGCATAGGATTCGTGCTGGGACCGGCGCTTGGGGGTGTCTTGGGCGCCATTTCCCCGCGCCTGCCGTTCTGGGCCTCGGCCGTCATGGCTTTGGCCAATGTCTGCTGGGGTTTGTTCGTCCTGCCGGAATCGCTGCCCAAGGAGAGGCGGGTGCCTTTCTCCTGGAAGAACGCCAATCCGCTGGGAGCGCTGAAGCTGCTGCGCTCTCACCCCATGCTCACCGGTCTCGCAGGCAGCTATTTCCTCATGAATTTCGCCCATGGCGTGCTGCCGAGCACCACGGTGCTGTATATGCATTTTCGCTACGGCTGGGATACGCGTGCGGTGGGCATCCTGTTGGCCGGGGTGGGTATCTCATCGCTCATCGTTCAGGGCTTCCTGGTAAAGCCCATGGTGAGATGGTTCAAGGAACGGCGGGCGCTGGCATTGGGTTTGGCATTCGGCGCGGCGGGCTTCGCTATCTACGGCCTCGCACCCACCGGGCCGATTTTCTGGATTGGCGTGCCGGTGATGGCCCTGTGGGGCATCGCCACGCCCTCGCTGCAGACCCTCATGACCCGGTTGGTGGACGCCACTGAGCAGGGCCGACTGCAGGGCGCGCTGGCGAGCCTCGTGGGCCTGGCGAGCCTGATCGGTCCCACGGTATTCACGCAGACCTTCGCGGCGTTCATCAGCACGCACGCCGACTTGGGCCTGCCGGGCGCGCCCTTCTTATTGGCGGCGGTCCTGATATTCCTGGCCATGCTGCTGGCCTGGCGCACCACTCAGCCGCTGGGGGCTCGCGCGGCGACCGAACCCGCGTAGCCGTCGAATCACCTGGCCTCACCCCATTCGGGGAACGCATGCAAGGCGTCCACATAGTTGTGGATCACGTCTGTGTGCGCATCCTCCTGCCAGCCGCCGGGTACGGGGTTGACGGATAGATCGCGCGGACGGCCCAGTTCGTCGACCGAATAGAGAGTGAAATCCAGCGCCTGCCGAGCTTCGGCGGCCAGGGGGGCGGACCCGGTGGCCTTCGCGTACAGCGCCAGCACGGCCCCGTAAGTCGAATTGATGCCGCCCCAGGCCTGCCTGTCCTCATCCTGCTCGTGACAGACGACGATGCCGAATTCTTCGTGAGTAAAGCTGCCGCGAACGAAGTCGATCAGCGTGCCGGAATCGGCCTGCCAATCGGGGTCGAGCAATTCCCGTCTCTCGAGCAAGTACCGCGCAAGATTGAGGGGCGCCCACGCCGTGCGGTTGGTGGGCGTGTCGTGATCCTCGAAGAACTGAGCGAAGAGGGAGCCGTCGGCGGCGGCGTTCGGAATTTGATGGCGCCGTATCCAATCCCACAACGAGCGCCGCGGAACGGAAAACTCCTCGTACGCTTTAGAGAGCAGCGCGTCGTACAACCGCAGAATATAGGTCATGTTCCCCGACACGGGGCCTCGCCCCTCGCCGCTGCGATAGTCGGCGCGAAAGGGCCAGGGAGAATGCGCCGCATCGCCGTCCTGTTGATTGGCGGCCAGGACGCGGGCGTTTTGCAGTGCCTGTTCCAGGTACCTGCGCTCGCCCACGGCGTCGGACAGCAGCGCCAATGCAAGCCCCGCGATGCCGCCCTTGTCGGGCTCGATCTCATACGGGCGGTCGGCTTGCGAGCCGCAATCCGCCGGCTGAGGGAATTGATCTCGCTTGCCGGTCGAGCGAGTAAATTTAGGGTACGGGCCGGAATTCGGCGTCAGTGTTTCCTTCACCAGATAGTCGCCCATCGCCTGCGCCGTCCTCAGGTACTTAGGATCCCGCTTGCCGCGCAATTCGTGAAACTTGAGGTAAGAGAGTATGCCCATCCCGTTCTGAGTCGCCGGGATCGAGTCCGTGCGATCTGGAATAGGAGTCCAGTCGCCGTCCAGAAAAGTCGCCAACACGAAGCGGGGATACCCACGTTCCGCGGGACACCGCTGGTAGAAATTCATCTCTCGGTCCAGGACGTCGTTCCACGGCGCCCACGGTCTTAGCTGACCCAACGCATCGAAGCTTGCCGCATGGCCCGCGATGACGAATGGCTGATGAATTGGACGACCTGGCATTATGTCTTGACTCGCATGCGCTCTCTCAGACGGCATCGAGCTCCGCATAATGCCGAAAAATTCCCTCGTTGTTGAAGGGGATTCGCCGCGGAGAAGCGAGGTAGGCAGCAATGTGCGGGCGTTCTTGCACTCTGGAGTGCAATGCGGCGAGCCTCCGGTATTTGCGTGCAGCCCTGATCATTGCGCGCGGGAAAGCATAGTTCAGGCCCGCCATGACTTGAAACATCGACAGATCCGCGTAAGTCAGTTTGGCACCGACCAGATAGCGCTCCCCGCGAGCATTCTTCCCCAATATCTGCTCGAAGTAACCGAGGAATTTGGGCGCCCGGTGCTTCAGAAAATCCGCCGCCCGGCGGCGCGCCTCCTTCTTCTGGTCCTCATAATAAAGGCCCGCCGCCACCGGATGATGCGTGTCGTGTATTTCGCCCAGAAAATCCGCCATGGTAAGTTGCAGCTCGTGCGTCCAGAGCCGCCCGCCCTCGTCCTTAGGCGCAAGGCCGTGACGAGCGCCGAGGAACTGCAGAATGTTGGCGGTCTGGCCGATCACGAGCCTGCCTGCCTTGAGAAAGGGCGGCGCGAAAGGCGGCCGTTCGATGTTGCGGCCATCCAGAAAGCGCAGGAGCGCCGCCACTCCGGCTCCTTTGCCGGTCTCGCGCGCGACATCCCGATAGCGCGCGCCGGCCTCCTCGAGTGCCAGTCGAACGAACTCCCCTCGACCCTGAATGGTCGGCCAATAATACAGCTGATAGTTCATCGCCGGCATAGTGTATCGGTCCTAATTGCAGATCGGCTAGACTGGAGCAACGCATGACCAGAAAGCGCACCATGAAATCGGACGTCGCCGGACCGGATCACTACGATCCGATGAAGGAACCGCGGTACACCGAGATCGCGACTTTCATGCGGGCGCCGCTGGCGCGATCGCTCGTGAATGTCGACATCGGCTTGATCGGCGTCCCGACGGACCTTGGAGTCACCAACAGACCCGGCGCACGGCATGGTCCCCGTGAAATACGCAATTCATCGAGCCTGATGCGGAGTTTCAATCTCGCGCTGGGAGTGAATCCGTACGAGCTCTGCCGGGTCGCGGATCTCGGCGACGTGCGTTTGTCGCATCGGTACGATCTCGAAAAGCAGGTCGAGGAAATCGCGGCGTTCTATCGCCTGGTTCACGCCGCCGGCGTGCGGCCGGTCAGCGCGGGGGGCGACCACTCGATCACCTACCCCATATTCAAGGCGATTGCCGCCGATGCGCCCATCGGCATGGTTCACATCGATGCCCACACCGACACCTGGGGCGAGTTCTTCGGATCGAAATTCACTCACGGAGCCCCGTTTCGGCTGGCGGTCGAGGACGGATTGCTGGATCCGAAACGGACGATTCAGATCGGCATTCGCGGCGGCCAGAACTACATGGACGGCATCGAGTTCTCTCAGTCCCACGGCATGCGCGTGGTGTTCATGGAGGAATTCGCGTCGCTCGGGGTCGAGCGCATCATCGAGGAGGCCCGCCGGGTGGTGGGCGACGGTCCCACGTACATTTCCTTCGACGTGGACGGGCTCGATCCTGTGTATGCGCCGGGCACCGGCACGCCCGAAATCGGCGGCATCACCACCTTGGAAGCGCAGCGCCTGCTGCGCGGACTTCGTGGACTGAATCTCATCGGCGGCGATGTCGTGGAAGTTGCCCCGCCGTACGATCAGACCGGAAACACTGCCCTGGTCGGCGCCACCATGATGTTCGAAATTCTCTGCCTGATCGCGGACCGGCATTTTGGCGCCGGCAGCCGGACGCCGAACATCGGAGCTCGGTGACTCGCCTTACCCCACTGGCGAGCGGTATCGCGCCAGCGCCTCGCTGAGCCATTGATCGGTCGTCATCTCGGGACCGCTGCCGCACTTGATCGCGTACGCCTTGCCGCTCAGGCTGCTTTTGGTTGCGGCCTGCACGATGAAATCTTCGGCCGATTTGATGAGACCCCTCGCCGACAGATACTCGTACTTATCGCGCAGGTGCGCCGCGGCATCTTTTGAGTCGTACCAGCTGCCGTTACGGTAGAACTGGCAGCCGGATTGCTCGATGAACGCGAGCAGATGGTTGATTTCCGATTGCGCAATCGCCGGCGGCGCCAATTCTGCGGCCGGCGAACAGCCGAACGACAAGACGAGACCCAAGATCAATGCCGGGAAAGGTCTCACAGTTCCCGGTCGAGCGGCAGCAGCGCCAAGAGTTTGACCTTCAGTCTCTGCCACCCGCTGCGCGCGGGCTCACGAGTGTACTCGACCATGTGGCCGTCCTTTTCGGTCCGCCACACCAGGCGGGACGATTTCCCCGGCGCGTCGCCCGGGATCAAGCCCACGATGTAGCATTCGTTGGGCTTGACCATGGCCTCGAAGCGCCGCGCCGTCTGTTGCGCAAGTTCCGAACTTTGGATTATCAAGCCTATCTCGGTATTGATACGTTTCGAACGCTGATCGTAGTTCATCGAACCGATGAACAGCTTTTGGCGATCGAAAACATACATTTTTGCATGAAGCGCGTAGTTACCGTAGCGCGACACCTTCACCGTCTCGCCGCTGCCCCTGACGCTCCCGAGAAGCGAACGCACCTCGTACAGCTCCACGCCCTCCTCGAGCAGCGGGACCCTGTAGTGATCATAGCCCGCCTGCGCAGCAATTTCAGTGGTCGACTCGAGCGAATTGGTGAGAACGCGCACCCGCGCCTGGCGCCGGCGCAGATCTTTCAGCAACTGCAGTTCGTCGGGGGCGGGTATGAAATAGGGCGTGACCACCAGAAACTCGGACTGAACCTCGCGAATCGAATCGAGCACGGCGTTCGCGATCAACCGGCCCGGCAGCGCGCCGCTACCTACGTGTTTCTTGTCGGGACTGTCGTAGACGACTTGGGCATGGGTCCACACCAGCGGCAGTCTGCCGGAGATGATTCCAGCAAACGGCTCGCCGGTTTTTAGCAGGGCCGCGTAGTCGATTGGACCCGCTTTTGGCGGCTCGGGGCGTGATTGACTGCTCGCGCTCTCGTGCTCGGTACGAGCGACTATGCCGGCGTCCGGGGGCGCGGTGCGCTTCAACGCCTTGGCAGGAATCGCCAAGTCGCTGTTCCAGAACTCGTCGAACGTGCCGGAGAGTTCGCTGACAATCGGCCCGACGGTAAAGACATCGTCATCCGCAAACTGGGACTCAGGATCGATCTGAAAATATTGATTGCCGATGTTGCGGCCGCCGATGAGCGCCGCCGCATTGTCGGCGACCAGCAATTTATTGTGCATTCGATAGTCGAGCCGCCGCGCGTGGAAAGCGAAGTCCAGCTTGCGCAACAGCCGCGAGTGCCCTCGATAGTCAAACGGATTGAAAATTCGCACCTCGACGGACGGATGCGCCAGAAGCCGCAGGATCTGCTCATCCCCGGCGACCGTGTCACCGTCATCCACGAGCACGCGAATGCGCACTCCGCGATCCGCCGCACGCCGAAGGCCGTCGGTCAGCATGCGGCCGGTCTCGTCACCGCGAAAAATATAGTATTGAAGATCGAGAGTTCGTTGAGCGGCATCGATCAACTGCATTCTGAGCTGGAATCCGTCCACGCCGATGCCGACGACGCGAAAGGCCGAATAGCCCTCGTGTTCGCGCTCGGCGCCGGCAAACTGTCGGCCAAGGCGGGTGTCCTCCGGGTGAGCGAACGCCACGGATGCGGTCTTGGGGAAATCCGCACCGGGCGGAAGCCCTGCGCAACCGCAGAGTATTGCCAGGGCGAGCAACGCCGCGGCATGACGGCTGACGCCCCGATGCGGAGCACTTCGTTGGCAGATCGCCGTTCTTCTTATTGGTATGCGCACGCCGTGGCCCGCCTGTGGTTGCTCAATGCTATTATTATCCGCCGTGAACGTCTGTCGGCACTTACGCCCTAGCCGCGGCGCGACCCCGCGGACACGGCGCGACCCGACGGATCAGCCTGCAAGATCGATGCCGCCGATTCGACGCCCCAATCGCATGCGGACCCGCGATTGACCGGGACTATCGCATTGATAGAGAGGGCCAATTTGACTTAGGCTGACTCTGAGGTCTAACTTGGCCGGTGGTATATCTGTTTGGTTCCGAATTTTCAATCGGAAGGAGTGAGCCGTGAATCTGAAAGGTAGTAAGACGGAGAAGAATCTCAAGGACGCATTCGCAGGCGAATCGCAGGCGAATCGGCGTTATTTGTACTTCGCGGCCAAGGCGGACGTCGAAGGCTTCAATGACGTGTCCGCGGTGTTCCGTTCCACTGCCGAGGGTGAGACGGGCCACGCCCATGGACATTTGGAATACCTGGAGGCGGTAGGCGACCCGGCCACCGGATTGCCGATCGGGGCAACCTCGCAAAATCTCAAGGCTGCCATCGCCGGCGAAACGCACGAATACACGGACATGTATCCCGGCATGGCCAAGAGCGCCAGGGAAGAAGGTTTCGGCGAAATTGCCGATTGGTTCGAGACGCTGGCCAAAGCCGAACGATCGCACGCGAATCGTTTCCAGAAGGCGTTGGATAGCCTCTAACCCCATCCTTGGTTGCCGCCGGGCGACCACCTCAAGCGGGCTCCGTTCCGGGAGCCCGCTGCCATTTCGGCTGGGAGACAAACCGTGTCGGACGGGGAGATCAAGTCAGGCCGCGAGGGCAGTCTGGAAGCACCCACCCGCCATGCCCTCGGCTGGCAGGATCCCCAATTCTATGACGCCGGTGCGCTGCAGAAGGAACTCGAACGAGTCTTCGATATCTGCCATGGCTGCCGCCGCTGCTTCAATTTGTGCAATTCCTTTCCGACTCTGTTCAGTCTCATCGACGACTCGAAGACCGGCGAGCTCGATGGCGTAGATAAGAAGGCCTTTGGGCAAGTGGTCGACGAGTGTTACCTCTGTGACATGTGCTACATGACCAAATGCCCGTACGTGCCGCCGCATCCGTGGAACGTCGACTTCCCCCACTTGATGCTGCGCGCCAAAGCCGTGAAGCATCAAGGTGGCGGAACGCGCTGGCGCGACAAGGTGCTGAGTTCGACGGACTTGGTCGGCAAACTCGCGGGCATTCCCGTCGTCGCCGAGGCGGTCAACGCCGCCAATCGCAGTGCGGTGGGGCGCAAGCTCCTGGACGCCGCGCTCGGCGTGCATCCGGAGGCGCCCGTGCCTCCCTACCGGTCCAACACGCTGCGCAAACAGGTCGCCAAGCGCAGTAAGCCCACCGTCGCAGCGCAGGCCGCGGGAGTGACTCGCGGCAAGGTGGCGCTGTTCGCCACCTGCTACGGAAATCGCAATGAGCCTGAAATTGGGCTCGACCTCATCAGAGTGTTCGAGCACAACGGGATCGAAGTTGCACTGGTCGAACAGGAAAGTTGCTGCGGCATGCCCAAGCTGGAACTGGGCGATCTGCAGGCGGTTGCGGATTTGAAGGCCAAGAACCTGCCCCCCCTGCTTGCCGTGATCAACGAGGGCTACGATATCGTCGCGCCCGTCCCCTCGTGCGTGCTGATGTTCAAGCAGGAGTTGCCGTTGATGTTCCCGGACGAACCCGACATCGCCAGGGTCAAACAATGCATGTTCGATCCGTTCGAATACCTGGCGCTGCGGCACAAATCCGGACTGATGCGCACTGATTTCGCACGGCCTCTCGGCAAAGTCGCGTACCACGTCGCCTGCCACTTGCGGGTGCAGAATATCGGACTCAAGACTCGCGACATACTGCAGCTGATTCCCGGAACCACTGTCGAACCCATCGAACGATGTTCGGGCCACAATGGCACCTACGGCGTCAAACGGGAGTTTCGCGAGACTTCCATGAAGATCGGCAAACCGGTGATCCAGCGCGTGCAGGCGAGCGGCGCGGACTTTTACGCAAGCGATTGCCCGATGGCGGGCCATCAAATCGAGAGCGGTTTGCAAAATGCGTCGCCGCCGACGCATCCCTTGACGCTGCTGAGAATGGCCTATGGCCTAGAGACGACACCATGAAAAAATTGTCGCGCCCGGATCTCATGAGCCTGGAGCAGTACGCCTCCGAACGGACTCGGTTGCGCAGCGAAGTCATTGCCCACAAGCAAGTACGCAATGTGCCAGTCGGACCCAACATGACCTGGTGTTTCGAGGATTACATCACCATACGCTATCAAGTCCTCGAGATGCTGCGCGCCGAGCGGATCTTCGAGAGCGACGGCATACAAGGCGAACTCGACGCCTACAATCCGCTCATTCCCGACGGGAGCAATTGGGAGGTCACCTTACTGCTGGAGTTTCCCGACCCCAACGAGCGGCGCGTTGCGCTCGAGAAATTGATCGGCGTCGAGGATCGCTGCTGGATACGGGTGAGCGAAATGGAACGGGTATTCGCGATCGCCGACGAAGACATGGAGCGTACGAACGACGAAAAGACCTCGGCCGTGCATTTTTTACGCTTCGAGCTCTCCGCCTCGATGGTTGAAGCGATGAAAAGCGGTGCCTCCCTGAGCATCGGCGTCGATCACGACAATTATCGCCACGTGCAGAGCCCTCTGCCGGCCCCGATTCGCGACTCCTTGGCACGCGATCTCACTTAGCTCAAAAAAATAGATTGTAAAAATAACAACTTATGCAACCTCCGGAATCTTCGGTATCGTGTTCTGTCATTAAGTCCTAGAGACACCTGACATGAGGACATCAATATGACCGCTCGGACGGAGTCGGCTAGCTCGATACAGCCGCGCTCGGGGACTGAAGGCGCAGCTCTCGTGTGGCTGGACGCCTTGGCGGGCGGTCTTTGCACTCCCGAAGCATTTTTGAGTGCAGTGCACGAACAAGCCCAAGGCGACTCTGATGAGAGTTGGGAAGTTTTGTCGCTGCTCGACCAGTATTACCGTCGAGGAAAAATAAAGGCCGAACTCTTCCACTCGCTCAAATCCCGCCTCGAAGGCTCGGCACTCAACGGCAACGAGGCGGTGACACCGGACGCGCGGCCGCAGGCCCGAACCCCGGTTCCGCCGCCGCCCGCGGCAAAGGCGATCACCGAAACGCTGACCGTCGTGCCAACCGTCACGACGACAGCCGTTACCGCGCCCGCCGCGACGACCCCAAGGAAGGCATCAACCGCTTCGCGCCCGGCGCTGAAAGAAGTCCGAAGGGAAGTGGCGATCGGCGACCTGCTGCGTGGCCGCTATAGGATACGGGGAGTATTCGGGCACGGCGGCATGGGCACCGTGTTCGACGCCATAGACGAGTATCGCGTCGATCTGCCCAGCTCCGGGAAGCGGATAGCGATCAAAGTTCTCCATACGGCGGTTACTCAGCGAGACGAACTTCTCGCCGAGCTGCAGGGCGAATTCCAGCACCTGCAATTGCTGTCCCATCCGAACATCGTTCGAGTGCATGAATTCGACCGAGACGGCGACAATACCTTCTTCACGATGGAACCGCTGATCGGTGCGCTTCTCAGTCAGGTCATAGGCGCAAGAAACGCGGTTGCCTTGCCGCGGCCGTACGCGCTGGCCAGCATGCGCGACATTGGCGCCGCTCTTGCCCACGCCCACTCGCGCGGCGTCGTGCACGGCGACGTCAACCCGCAAAATATCTTTATCACCAATGACGGTGAGTTGCGGGTGCTGGACTTTGGCGCCTCGCACAAATTGCTGCGGGATGCCGGTCGGCCGCAACGTGCTCCCGTCGCCACTCCGGGCTATGCCAGCTGCCAGCTGCTCGAAGGTCAGCATCCCGATGCGCGGGACGACCTCTTTGCATTTGCATGCGTTGCCTACCTCCTGTTGTCAGGACAGCACCCCTTCCCCAGGCTCACCGCCATCGAGGCGCGCGTGCAACGCGTGCGCCCTTCCCGTCCACCGGGGCTCACGGGCCGACAGTGGCAAGTCCTTCGCGAAGGCCTTCGCTGGGAGCGCGACCGGCGTCCTGCGGACGTTCAGAAATGGCTTGACCGGTTCGGGCTAGCTGCCGCTGCGCCTCATCTGCCCCCGGTGAATGCACTGATGAATGCGCCGGCTCCTCGGAAAACTGGGGGCGCACGGGCAGCTGCCGCCATCGCCGTGCTGGCGGTGCTGGCGGCCGGCGGGTATTGGTCCGTGACTCACTATGACTCACTGATGCGCTTCATCAAACCCGCGACACCACCCGTAGCCGCTCAACAAGAGTCGCCTCCGCCAACGTCTGAATCAGCGCCCGCTCCCCGTGCGGTTCCCACCCCTGCGTCAACGGGCGCTGCAACGACAGCCGCTGCCCGATCAGCCACTGCCCCGTCACTCACTGCCCCCGCGGCGACTGCCCCGTCAGCCACTGCCCCCGCGGCCGCTGCACCGATGGCCACTGCCTCGACGGCCTCCCCGCCGGCGGTGGCTGCACCCACGGCCGCTGTCCCCACCGCTACCGCGCCACGGAGTACAACAGCCGGTCCCGGTGCGGCAACTGCGCCTGCCCGGCCGTCCACCGGGGGGACATCCGTTCGCGCCGGCAATGCGGGGCCGATTCGTTTAGAAATGGCTTCGGATACCGTCGACGTCGAACCCAGCGACCCGGAGGCTCGCATCACGGTTCGACGAAGAGGCAACGTGCGCGGCGACGCAAGCTTCACATGGTGGACGGAATCCGGAACGGCAAAACCCGGCAGAGACTTTTATCCTGCGATTCCCAGTGTCGAACACATTCCGGACGGCAAGGATAGCGTCACTTTGAATGTTCCGATTCTAAGTACGCCTCGCGGCAATTCCAGAAGCTTCTATGTGGTGATCGACCGCGCCGAGTCGGGTGTTGCCACGCTCGGTGCGCGAAACCTCACCATGGTCACGATACAACCGCGGGACTAAGTCGGCCGGCCCGGCAGGGGCGAGGCGCGCAGCGCCGAGTACTAGATCACACGCGCATAGAGCGACGCGTAGGCGGCGCGCAGCACATTTTTCTGCACCTTGCCCATCGCATTTCGCGGCAACTCATCGACGAGGAGCACGCGCTTGGGCACCTTGTAGCGCGCCAGCCGGGCCTGCAGGGAATTGATGAGGTCTGCCTCCGACAACTCGGTAGAGGGTTGCGGCACGACCACTGCCGTAACGCCTTCACCGAAATCCGGGTGTGGAACGCCGAACACGGCGCTCTCCAGTACGCCGGAGAGCGCGTCCAACTCCATCTCGACCTCTTTTGGGTAGACGTTGTAGCCTCCGCTGATCACGACGTCCTTGGCTCGGCCCACGATGTGCACGTATCCGTCTCGATCGATGCGGCCGAGATCACCGGTCTTGAACCAGCCGTCGGCGGTAAATTCGCCGCGCGTCTTCTCGGGATCTCGCCAATAGCCGGCGAATACGTTCGGACCCCTGACCTCGAGGGTACCGGTGACATCGGCAGGGGTATCGACGGCTCCGGCCGCACCGGCCACGCGGACCGCGATTCCCGGCAACGGCGTGCCGACCGAACCCGGCTTGCGCACCCCGTCGTAGGGATTCGATGTGTTGATCAAGGTCTCGGTCATCCCGTATCGTTCTAGAATCGCATGGCCCGTACGCCTCAGGAATTCCTGGTGCGTCTCGGTCAGCAGAGGCGCCGACCCTGAGATGAACAAGCGTACATTGGCGGTGACTTCACGATTCAAGCGGGTGAGCTGCAGCAGCCGCGTGTAATGCGTGGGAACACCCATGAACACGGTGACCTGCGGCAGGCGCTTCAATGCCGATTCGGCGTCGAATTTCGACAGCAGCACCAGGCTTGATCCTGACGCGAGGACGGTGTTGATGGCGGCGAACAACCCGTGAACGTGAAACAGCGGCAGGGTGTGCAGCAAGACGTCGCTGCTCGTGAAATGCCACGCCTCGACGAGGGCGGCGGCATTGGAGGCGAGATTCGCGCGAGAGAGCATCGCACCCTTTGATCGGCCCGTCGTACCGGATGTGTACACGATCGCCGCCAGCGCATTCGGACCGGCGCCGGGCGCGGGCTCGGGGTCTTCATCCGAATGCAGTGCGAGATCGACGAGCGACCCATCGCCGTCCGCTCCAAGAGTTTCTATCTGCTGGACTCCGGCCCGAGTTGCCAGCGGTTCGAGTAATCTTCGATCGTGTGGGCGAACGACCGTGACTCGCGGCTGCGAGTCACGCAGAAAATAATCAACCTCATTGGCCGTGTTCGCGACGTTGATCGGCACGAACACGGCGCCCATGCGCAGGCAAGCGACGTAGAGCAGCACGGCCTCCACGGATTTATCCACTTGCACCACAACGCGTTCGCCCGGCACGACTCCCCGCCGCATCAACGCCGACGCATAGCGTCCGGACTCCTTGCGAAGCGCTGCGTAGCTCAATTGCCGACCCGTCGGGGTCTTGAGAAACAGCCGGTGTGGACGATGGCGGGCGGCGTCATCAATCCAATCGGCGGGATCTAGGACGGAAGGCATGGCGAATTAACCGGCCGGCGACATTCAACAGTCATCAATCCTCCATGATGCGGCTGTGCGCGCGGGTGTCGCGCATGGTCAATGCCACTAAAAAGCTGATCCCCGACAGCGCGGAGGCGTAGACGTAGAATCCGCTCTCGGTTCCGATCGATTTGAACCATAGCGCGACATACTCGGCCGTGCCGCCGAACGCCGCATTTGCGAGGGCATAGGGTACCGCTACGCCGAGAGTGCGAATGGCGGTGGGAAAGAGTTCGGCTTTCACTACCGCACTGATCGAGGTGTAGCATGATTGAATCATCATCGCCGAGCAGATCAGGCAAAAGGCAATCCACGATGAGCGGGTAGCCGCCACGGCGGTCATGACCGGCCAGGTGATCAGGGTGCCGCCGCCGAATGCCACCAACATCATGGATTTGCGCCCCACCTTGTCCGACAGCCAGCCGAAGAGAGGCTGGGCGATCATGAACGCGATCAGGGTGACGGCGCTGATCTCGGTCGCCTGGTCCTTGGAGAATCCTGCGGTGTTGGTCAAAAACTTCTGCATGTAGGTGGTGTACACGTAGAAGATCATGGAGCCGCCGGCGGTAAATCCCAGAACGGTCAGGGCTTCGCGTGGGTGCTCGAAAAAGAGTTGGCGCATGCCTCCGCGCATGCTGCCCTCAGCCTCGGCGCGCACGAATGATTGCGACTCTCGTAGGCGCCGCCGCATCCAGTAGGCGACGATCGCCAGTCCCGCTCCGATCACGAATGGAATTCGCCACCCCCAGGCAGCCATGTCCTCCTTCGGCAGCAGATGCTGCAGGGTGATCAGCACCGCCAGTGCCGTCAACTGCCCGCCGATCAAAGTCACGTACTGGAAGCTGGACCAGAACCCGCGGTACTGGCGCCCGGCCATTTCGCTTATGTAAGTCGCGCTGGCGCCGTATTCGCCTCCCAGGGACAAGCCCTGAAAAATCCGGGCGAGGAGCAAGATCACGGGAGCCGCAATGCCGATCGTTGCCGCCCCGGGGGTCGCTGCAATTGCCAGCGATCCTCCGCACATCATGGTTACCGACAGAGTGAGCGCGGCCTTGCGGCCCACGCGGTCGGCATAGCGCCCCATCAGCCACGCGCCGATCGGGCGGGCAAAGAAGCCGACGGCGAACACCGCCGCGGTCTGCAGAAGTTGCGCGGTCTGATCGCCCTTCGGGAAAAAGATCGGCGCGAAATAGAGCGCGGCGGCCGAGTAGGTGTACCAGTCGAACCACTCCACCAAATTGCCCACGGACCCGCCGAGAACGGCGCTGATGCGCGAAACGCTGGGCACTCCTTCAGACATTGAAGTTTGGCGAAGTCGCTTGGTTCACGGTTTGTCAGCGTAGAACCAATACTCCGCCGAGTAGGTCACTCGCACTTCTCCGCCGGCCGACGCTTGACTGCATCCATCCGTTGGCGCATTGCCGCCAACCGTATGCAGCCGCTGGATGAACCGCACATGCCCGAACACGCCGTTTCCCGACGCCGACTTCGCACTCAGCAACAGCCAGGCAACGGCGTTCGGATCCGGGCTGTTGGCCCGCGCAACGACATCGCCGATCACCTTGCTTCCGTCCGTACCTTCCCAGGTCGGACCCGCATAATGCCTTCCTATCTTCTTGCCTGCCTGGTCGAACAGATCCGCTTCGGGCTCCTTCAGTAGCCATTCAAAGCGCGCGGCGTCACCCTTGGCGGCCCGGCACTGGTAAATCTGCACTCCCGTGGCATGTACCCGCAGTGTCAATACCGCGTTCGTCGGAACCCGCAGGGGCGGCGGGATGTCACCCGCGTTCATCCAGGGTGAAGCCGCACAGCCGGCAAGCAAAGCCATGACCGTCGCTTGAACAAGGACCGCCATCAACTGATTTTTCGTGGACACACACCCTCCTGATTGACCCATGAGCTTAAGCGGGAAGGCCGCAGCTATTCCGCGCAATAGGATATCCCACCGTCGTCACTCATCCTGACTTTCTGCAAGCGCCGCGGACTCGGCCCCCCGGCCCTCACGGGGTGATCCGGCTGCGCATCGAATCCGCCGTGCATAGGATAGAATGCAGCTACCGCCCATGAGCCAATCCATCGCATTTCGAAATGACATCCCGTTCATCAAGGATCTTGGCATTGAATTCGTCAGTGCCGAGAACGGCCGCGCGGTCGTGGCACTCGATCTCGCTCCGCGTCATTTGAACAGCTGGTCCGTCGCTCATGGCGGCGTGCTCATGACGCTGCTCGACGTGGCGATGGCGGTCGCAGGCCGGTCCCTGGACCCCGCCGCCGGCGGCGGCGTGACCGTGGAGATGAAAACCAGCTTCCTGCAGCCGGCCAATGCCGGGACCCGTCTCATCGTGTCGGCGCATGCATTCCACCGCACGAGCACGATGGCCTTCTGTGACGGCGAGGTGCGCGACACCGGCGAGCGTCTCATCGCCAAGGCGATGGGGACGTTCAAATACTTGAAACTGGACCGCGCCGTTTGAAACAGCTCGTTCTACACCACTATCCCAATTCGCCCTTCGCGGAGAAGGTCCGGCTGATATTGGGATACAAGACGCTGCGCTGGAGTTCGGTGCACATCCCGACGGTCATGCCAAAACCCGACGTGGTCGCACTGACGGGCGGGTATAGAAAGACTCCGATCCTGCAAATAGGCGCGGACATTTACTGTGATACCGCGCTCATCGCCGATGTGCTCGAAGCGATTGCGCCGTCTCCGACACTGTATCCGGAGGGTTCGGCGGCGGCATCCCGGACTCTGGCGCAATGGGCCGACTCGACGCTTTTCTGGACCGCGATTCCCTACACTCTGCAGCCCGCCGGCTTCGCCCATATGTTCAGCGGTGCGCCGCCCGAACTCATCAAGGCGTTCAGCGAAGACCGCAACGCCTTTCGCGCGAATATACCGCGGATGCGCGGCCCGGAGGCACGTGCCGCGTTTGGTCTGTACCTCGAGCGCCTGGAAGAAATGTTCGGCAGTCAGGCATTCATCTTGGGCGCACAGCCCAGCATCGCGGATTTCTCCCTCTATCACTGTCTCTGGTTCGTTTTCCTCGGCGGTCCGACGGCGCAGATCTTCGAGCCCTTCCGTCGAATCGAGGCGTGGCGCGAACGGATGCGCGCGTTCGGTCACGGCTCTCATGATGAACTCGACAGCGGCGCCGCCGTCGCGATCGCCCATGCGGCGGCTCCACTGCCCTCGCCGGGGATGAACGACGATTCCCACGGCATCGCATTGGGCGAGAAGGTGGTGATTGCGGCGACCGACACGGGCGTCGATCCGATCGAAGGCTATCTCTACGCCGCAACCCGCGAGCGTATCTCGATCACGCGCGAAGACCCCCGGGCCGGGCGAGTGGCCGTGCATTTTCCGCGGCTGGGATTCGAGCTGCGCCGCGCCGACAATCTACATTCGGGGGGTAGACCATGAACGCAAAAACAGCATTCGCCCGATTGAGCGGGCACCAGAGAATCGCCGGACAGCTCGTACGGTCGAGCGGCGGCGAGGCGATCGACGTATGGGATCCGGCCACAGAGGAACGGATCGGACAAATTGCGGACGCGGACGCGGCGGACATCGATCAGGCGGTTGCGGCAGCCAATTCAGCGCAGCGCAGCTGGCGCAGTGTGAACTTTCATCGGCGGGCCGAGCTGCTGCACGAAGTATCGAGGCGGGTGATGGCGGCGCGGCCGCTGGTGGCGGAAATGCTGACCCGCGAAATGGGCAAACCCTACAAGGAATCTTTCGACGAAGTGGCATGGTCCGCCAGCGCCATCGACTATTACGCCGAAATAGCTCGTCACGAGAATGGCAAGGTGCTGGGCTCAGCCGTGGACGGCCAATTTCATTTCACGACCAAGGATCCTCTCGGCGTGGTCGTGATCATCTTGCCGTTCAATTATCCCCTGTGCCTGCTGTGCTGGCAGGCCGCTGCCGCCCTCGCCAGCGGCAATGCCGTGATCATCAAGCCGTCCGATCTCACGACGCTGACGACGCTCCAGTTCATCGCGGCGTTCGATGCGCTTCCCCGGGGCCTGGTGCAAGTCATCACCGGGGGCGGCGCCGTCGGCAAGCGCTTGGTTGAGCATTCCAACACCCACATGGTGGCCTTCACGGGCGGAATAGAGACAGGACGCGTCGTCGCGGAGACTTGCGGGCGTCTTTACAAGCGGACACTGATTGAAACCTCCGGGAATGATCCTTTCATCGTCATGCCGTCGGCGCCCGTCGATATCGCTGCGCGCGGCGCCGCCTTCGGAGCGTTCCTCAATTGCGGTCAAGTTTGCGCAGCTGCCGAGCGCTTCTACGTCCATGAACGGGTTTACGGTGAGTTCATCGAAAGGCTGGTGCATTACACGAGGCAGATTCGCGTCGGCAACGGCCTCGAGCGGGTCGACATGGGGCCCCTCGCGTCAAAACGCGAACTCACGCGATATTTGCGCATACTCGACAATGCGACCGCGCAAGGCGCCAAGGTCCTCGCGGGCGGCGGCCGGCCGGCGCATCTCGCAAAGGGCTGGTTCGTGAATCCCACGGTGCTCGGCGATATCTCACCCGACGCGCCCATCATGAACGACGAGACGTTTGGGCCCGTCGCGCCCGTCAGCGTGGTCAAGAGCTTCGACGAAGCGTTGACGCTGGCCAACCGCTCCCGATATGCCCTGGGCGCGACCGTGTACACGACCAACTTGGACGAGTCGATGCGGGCAGTCAACGAACTGGAGGCAGGAATGGTGTGGGTCAACGCACCGCTCCTCGACAATGACGCGGGACCGTTCGGCGGACGAAAACAATCGGGGATGGGCAGGCAACTCGGCGCGGAGGGTCTGGAC
>Ga0073928_10002972_pt1 | contig 27677 bp, 17 predicted proteins | sample PaiPotPPA55metaG_FD_76969 | JGI IMG/M metagenome (GOLD analysis project Ga0073928, IMG submission 76969) | Iron sulfur acid spring bacterial and archeal communities from Banff, Canada, to study Microbial Dark Matter (Phase II) - Paint Pots PPA... ...
ATGCAGCTGCTGCGCCGCACGACACGGCACATTGCGCTGACGAACGAGGGGCGCCTCTTTTTCGAGCGCGCGAAGTCGATCCTCGCTGAGCTGGACGAAGTGGGCGCGTTGCTCAGCGCGGGCCGCAGCGAGCCATCGGGCCGTTTGTGTATCGCTGCACCCACGCTGCTAGGCCGAACCGTCATCGCGCCGCTCCTGCCGCGCTTCCTTGCGCGCCACCCCGCAGTTTCGATCGAGCTGCTGCTGGTCGACCGCGCCGTGAATCTCGTCGAGGAGGACATCCACCTCGCGATTCGCGTCGGCCGCCTGCCCGATTCGGCGCTCGTGGCACGCAAGCTAGGTGAGGTGCGCATGATCGTTTGCGCCGCGCCGTCTTATATCGAGCGCCGCGGCATGCCTTGCTCGCCTGATGAGCTGCGTCAGCACGACTGCCTCGTTTTCTCCGGCCAGCCTGGCCCCGTCGATTGGCATTTCAAGTCCGCAGGCACTCGTCGTTCCGCACAAATTACAGGCCGCCTCCGGGCCAACGCGCTCGACGTGCTCGCGGCCGCGGCGATCGACGGTGCGGGTATCGTGCGCGCTCCGTCGTGGCAAGTGGCGGATGACATTGAGCGTGGCCGGCTGCGGCGTATCCTTCAAGACTACGAACCAACGCATGCGCCCGTGAATGCGCTCTTCGAACATTCGCGACGCACGTCGCCCTCTGTACGGACCTTCCTCGACTACCTGGTCGAATCGACGAAAACGGGCCCGCTCGCGGGCATATCCCGCTTCGGCGAAGCGCTTGGCGTGGCAAACGAGTGATGCCGCATTACGTCGGGCGCCTATGCAACATGTTCGTCTGCGATTCTTAGCTCCCAAGCTTTCGCACCCTGAGCCCGTGCCAGCGCCAACGCTTGTTCCAAAATCAACGACCGTGACGCTCGCCGGGATGACCTTTTCTCCGGTACTGTCCGAGACTTGACCCGCATAAGTTCAGGGCCATTCCAAAGCCGTCCGGCGGCGTCGCCTGCCAGTCGGGCATCAATGAGACCGGCGGCTTCTCGCGTATGTCCCTGCTCCAGCATTGCGTTCGCAAAGTCAGCCAGGAATACGGAATAAGCTGGATCAAACCCATGGGCTTGCAGCGTCTCCAGTGTCGATCGAAGCTCCATGAAAGAGACAGCTTTGGGGTCCTGGAATACTTTCGCCCAAAGTGAAAAAGCCGAACCGTAGAGTCCCCAAAAGTTCAGACCGTGATTTCCTGCCGCTTGACTAAGCTGCTGCGATGCGCGGGCGACTTCTTCTACATCTCCCGAAAGTGCCGCCACGGTACAGCTTCCTTCCGCAAGGGCACAACATAGGGTGCAGGCATGATCCAGTGCCATAGCTTCGTCGATCGCTACCTGGGCAGCCCGTCGAGCTTTGGTCGTGTTCCCCATTACACACAGAATGCGAGAAAGAAAAGCCCAGCCTGCTACGCGCTGGTCCATTCCAAATCTGAAATGGGACCCATGACGTTCGTCGCGCGTATAGCTGTCGAGCATGGCTTCAATTTCAATCACAGCTTGATTGTGATTACCCAAAAAATGATGAGATGTCCCGATCAGACGACGTGCTGTCAGAAGCGCCGCTTGATCACCATGCCTCAGGGCTAAATCTGCCATGCTTTTCCCGTGCCGGAGGGCCTGCGGGTAGCAACCGATACGGAGGTGATAAAGCCATAGGCCGTATTCAGCCTGCAGTTGCGTTTCCTTGTCGTCCAGCTGGAGCGCGAGATCGCTGGCCCTGGTCCAAGCCAGCCCATTCGCCGGAACGGGTCCGCGTGACCAGGTCAGCGAAGTGGCCAGTGCGGCCTGAATCATCATCTCCTGGTGCTCTTCAACGGGCAGCACTTTTGTTTCTTCCAGTACCTTCGTCATCCGCCGGCGACACTCGTCGTGGAGTGATAGCTGGATCCAGAATGGGGTGGAGTTCGCGAGAATGCGCAGTCCCAAGGCGGAGCGCTTACTATCCAGCGAGGACCAATCAAGAGCGGCCCTGACATCATCAATATGGTGTTCGTACTGTCGCTTCCATTGTGTCGTGGGGAGCGACATCCAATCCCGTTGGGCTTGAGAAACCAGTTGCTCAACAAAGCGGGCATGCTTTTCAGTCATGGCCGCCGTACGGTCCGCAAGCTGTTCCAACGCGTACGCGCGCAGCATGGTCAGATAGCGATAGCGTATCGGCTGGGTTCCGGCCTGCAACGTGATGAGCGACTTTTCAACGAGGCTGCAAAGAACATCAACCAAGCGAGTGGAGCTTTCCAGCTTGGTGGATACCATGGGTTCCGCGGCAGCGAACGTGAAATCGCCGGGGAAAATGGCCAGTTCCTGGAACACCGTTTGTTCTACGGAATCGAGTAACTGGTAACTCCACTGCAGAGCGTCACCTAGCGTCCGATGGCGCCCCGGGGTCTGGCGTTTCCGCGCTGCAAGCAATCCGGATGAAACAGCCAAATCCTCGGTGACCGCTGCAAGACCCAGCGACGGCACGCGCGCTGCGGCGATCTCCAATGCCAGTGGAACTCCGTCGAGCGCTCTGCATAACGTGGTGACCTGCCCTACGTTCTCTTCCGTAAGCGCGAAATGATAGTCCGCGGAAGTGACACGACGGACGAACAGTTCAACCGCACTATAGTTTCTTGCGTTTGCTACGTCGACGATGCCTGGCGGTAACGCGAGAGGATTGAGCCGGTATACCTGCTCACCGTCCAGCCCCAATGGGGTCTGGCTGGTGAGCAGCACGCTCAGTCGAGGATCGGCTTCCAGTAGCCGCTCAAGGGCCGCTGCACACGCCGACGTCACGTGTTCACAGTTATCAACGACCAGTAGTGCCCTTCCCGGGTGTGACGCCAGCGGTGCGCTTGTTCCTACCAGCCCCGCCAACACGCTCGAAATAGCTGGCGATACTGAGGCCGCGCTTAGTTGTGACAAGTCGGCGAAGTAAACCCCATCGGGAAAATAGGGGCTGGATTCTGACGCGGCCTCTATCGCCAGGCGAGTCTTACCTATGCCGGCAGGGCCTGTGAGCGTACATAGCGTTCGGGTAGCCAACAGCCGGTTTAATTCCAGTAGCTCCTCAACGCGGCCGATCAGAGGAGACCGCGGGCTCGGCAGGCCGACGCGTGCGTGAGGTGATCCTATGGACGACGTTACAGCCCGATGCGCCTGCACTGAACCTGTAAAACGATAGCCCCGGCCAAATTCCGTCGCAATCAGGTCGCGATCGTCCCCCAGCATTTTTCGCAGCGACGAGATCTGCGCCTGCAGGCTGTTTTCTTCGATGACTCCCTTCGACCATATGCGGGAAAGAAGCGAATCTTTGGAGACTACCTCGCCTGCCGTACTGGTAAGTTGGACCAGCACGTCCAACGCACGCTCACCTACGTCTAGCCGTACACCGTCTTTCAATAACAGCCGCAGACGTGGGAAAAGCTGATAGCGGCCGAAAGCAACCATATCGTCGTCGCGGGAGTCAGGACTTTGCGACAGCCTTTCATGGCGGGGCTTTGTACCTGTAGGCATTTTTTATGTCACACAGCAAGAGTGCGGGATCAACAGGAATTTCAGACGTCTGAAATTGTAGGCCAAAGACTTCTCCTGTGCACGACGTCACCATGAAGGTCCCTGTTCCTCATCGTGAGTCTGGACATGTCACAAAATACGGCTGGTAGCGAATCTCCAGCGGGGTCCGCCGCTCTTGAAGCACCTGCTCTTGAAGCACCTGCGTTAACACGTCACCTGGATACTGCACTGCTGATGGTGATGGCGGTTGCCTGCGGTGTCTTTGTCGCCAATATTTACTATAACCAGCCGATCCTGGAACTATTGCAACAGGCTTTCCCGCGAGCGGTTGGCCTGGTCAATCTGGTTCCGACGGCTACACAGCTGGGTTTCGCCTGCGGCCTGTTTTTTCTGGTCCCTCTGGGAGACCGGATTGATCGCAGAAAATTGATTCTTTGCCAAGGCGCAGTGTTGATCGTGGCATTGGTGTGCCTTGCTACAGCCCCAAATGCCGGGTTGCTGGTAATCGCTTCAGCGGTAGTCGGTATTTCAGGATCCGTTACCCAACAAATCGTTCCGTTCGCGGCAGAACTGGCCGCATCCGGCCGCCGAGGCCAGGTCGTCGGTACAGTGATGAGCGGCGTGCTTTGCGGAATTCTGCTGGGCAGGGCGGTCGGCGGATTTGCCGGCGATCATTGGGGCTGGCGTGCCACGTTTTGGCTAGGGGCTGCGATGACCGCCGTCATCTGGTTGATGTTGCTATTCAAACTCCCGCACAGCGAACCCAAGACAAACCACAGCTACCTTGGTCTCATGAAGTCGCTCGTGGAGTTGTGGCGAGAAGAGCGGTCACTGCGTCGTGCAACGTGTATTCAAGCCGCGCTGTTCGGGTCCTTTATTGCACTATGGACAATTCTGGCATTGCGCCTGCACGAGGCCTTCGGTTTTGGGGCTGATGTGGCAGGTCTCATGGGGATAGTGGGTGCGGCCGGGATTCTGATTGCCCCACTTGCCGGCCGGGTCGCTGATACTCGCGGACCCCATGCCGTTATCGGGCTTGGTTCCCTGATCATGCTGTTGTCATACGCGGTTCTGGGCATTTGGGGCAGCCTCGTTGGCCTGATTGTCGGCATCATCCTGCTGGACTTCGGTGAGCAGTCGGCTCTCATCTCCAACCAACATGTGGTCTACGCTCTTCGACCGGAGGCAAGAAGCCGGCTCAACACGCTATTCATGACCGGCATGTTTTTAGGCGGCGCCGCGGGTTCTTGGGGAGCAAGTATCAGTTGGCGACTGGGTGGATGGCAGGCGGCGTGCATATTCGGCGGCGCATTGGCATTGCTCGGATTCGCTCTCCATTTCTCGGGGAGACTGGCTGCTTACGGCACCACCAGGAGTTGAAACGTCGACGGTGGCCGAAAGCCTGAGGCGATCGTGCAGAGCGGCCATCAATCCTTGTCGATCTCGAGATTCAGGTGCGAAAAGGCAGGTACGATCCCTATCCCTGCTTACCCGCGCGCTCCGCGTACGCGAGCGGATGATCCATCGCGTCCTCGTAGCGCCCAGGTAACGCGTCGATGACGGCTTGGGAAGTGGTGACGTAAGCGCCAGGAATGGGGCCGGCCGGCCTTTAGCCGCGCGGCGTTAGCGGCCAGGCCAACGCAACGGAGATCCGGCACCTAGTGCGCGGGCTCAGGTTGCCGGATTGGATGCGATGAGCGCTTGGTTTTGTAGGCTTTGCGAAGGTACGCACACAGGGGCTTTTCAATCCACAGGAAACTGAAAATCGATACGGCCGTTAGCACCAGCAAGAATCCCAGGAATGGCGCGGGAGCCGTGGCGACGCTCGGAAACAGCATCTTCGCGTATCTGAAAAGCGGCACATGCAGTATGTAAAACGCAAAGCTCGCCTCCCCAAGCAGCACTATGGGCTTGCTCCCAAGCCAGCCGCTAAGCGGCCCTTTCGCGCGTGCCAGGAAATAGAGGAGCAGGATAAACGCGGGGAACAGCAACGCCTTGGCCAACACATGATTCGCCAGCACGATGACTGCAACTGCTGCAACCAAAGCCGCAAAAGCGGCCACATCGAAGATAAAGGATTTGGCCATGCCCTGGCTCAGGTAAAGACGCGCCATGCATATGCCGGCGATAAACTCGCCTATCCGAAGCACCGGTGTGAAGTTGACCAGCTCTCGCAACCAGTACGCCTGTCCCAATGACGCTGGCAGGAACGAAAGCGTCAACGTGGGGATGACCGAAAACAACCAGCATGCCCCGATCAGACTTAACAACACGCCTACGCTGCGATTTTTCAGGAACGCAAACAGGAAGGGAAACGACGCGTAGAAAACCGCTTCCGCGGAGAGCGACCATCCGGGCGTGTTCCACGCATTAGCGGTGGCGGGCGTCCACGCTTGCAACAGCGCGAGGGAAATCACGCCATAAAATGCCAGCCGCGCATATAGGCCCGTCGAGTGTCCGTGCAAGGCCGCAAGGTTCGAATACACCAGCGGTGCAAATACGATCCAGCCTAATAAATAGATTGGGTATATTTTTGCGAACCGGGAAAAATAGAACTGTCGTACGGCAGGGGCTTCCGCCCCACTCATTTCCGGATGGGTGTAGGTGAGAATAAAGCCCGACAGAATGAAGAACAATTCGACGGGATCGCCCGAATTATCGTAGAAATAAAATGGCGAAATCCCTAACGACGCTGCAATATCAGGCGACAGGTGATACAGCGCTACGCTTAACGCTGCCAGGAAGCGAACGCCGGTTAGCGCGGGAATGACTGGCCTTCTTGCAACTGTTGTCATCGTTCATTGGGTTCGCCGCGTGCCCCAGCGCGCCTGGCGGCCTTATGGTGCACGTTAAAAAAATGGAAAATTAATGCGGAATGGCGGATTTTCCGGAAAATAAAACGCTAAGGGCGGTGCACGTTATGTCCGGGGGAAACGCACGTGCGCTTATGTAAAGGGGACCAGTGATTAAACTGGCCCTTGGGAACGGCGTCTTTGTCGGCGGATTCGTGCACCTAGAAACTGTGCCGCAATCCCGCCATGACGCCGAGTTGCCCCGCGCCCGCGGCAGGCGTCGTGCCGCCACCACCCTGACTCACCGTATACGCGGCTTTCGCGCTGTTCGCCAGATACGCGCCCTGCAGATACACAGCCGTACTCTTCGACAGGAAATAGGTCGTGCGCAACACCTCGATCGTGCCGCGCGTGTCGTCCTGCTGGTTGACGATCCGGTAGATACCGCCATCCACCAGGAACGCCGGCGTAACCGGATACGCAGCCGTCAAGTAAAACTGGTCGGACCTTACGTTGGGCGTCGCAGCCGAAACGGTCTCCACCCTTCGGCCCAGCCAGCCGCCGCCAATCTTCAATTTGCCGATCGCTCCGTAGCCGTTCAACTGCATGCGGATATCCTTGTCGCCGGGGTTGGTCAACGCGAACGTGGGCGTACCGTCGAACAGGTTCGCCGATGCCCCCGGGCCGCCGCGTTGTTCGTCGTAAGCTGCGGCAGCGCCGAAACCGCTCCAGTCATACCGCAGCATGGCGGACCACTCGCGGCAGGTTTGGGGGCTGCCCGGCACCGAGCCCACACACGTGCCCTGCCCCGGTGAATTTCCGGTACCGGCCGAATCACGTCCGAAGGAATAGGTCGCACCCGCCGTCAGGCCCCCGAAGGTTCCCTTGTAGACAACCGTGTTGTCGCTGCGCGCGCTGGGCAGATACTGGTCGAAGGAACCCGTGCCGCCATAAATATCCGGGCCGAGCAGATCGGAATCAAGGATAGCCCAGTAAGTCATGGTGTACTGACGCCCGAACGTCAGGCTGCCATACGGTCCTGTGAAACCGACCAACGCTTGCCTGCCGAACAGGCGGCCGCCCTGGTTCAGCGTTCCGGCTTTCGTATTGAAGCCGCTCTCCAACGTGAAGATGGCCGACCATCCGCCGCCAAGGTCCTCGTTGCCGCGTATGCCCCATCGCGACGGCAGTTCTCCTGTCACGCCGGGCATCCGTACCACGCTGTCACCCGATGCATCGGCATGGGTGACGAACTCGACACCCGTATCGATAATCCCGTACAACGTCACGTTGCTTTGCGCGAAAGACGCGGTCGCGCTGATGCCGAGAAGTGCTCCTGCCAATGCCGTTTTGTATTTCATGATCTCCGGGTCCCCTGACCTGCGCTTTGAAATGCAGGTTGAATAGTCTTGTTCCGACGACAGCCAAGCGCGTTGCGCACTTGACCCTCCTGGTTTCAATCGTCTCGTTTCGAACTTCACGCTCATTAATTGATAGGCATGCTAATTGATTGAAATTCTTATAGATCCGGATCCAGCCACTTGACCTGTTAAGTCAGGGGCGTGCGGGGATGAGGATCACTCAACCCCGCATTGGAAGATTCCATGAAAGTATGTCCGGCGTCCTACCGGATCGCACTGGGTATGTGCCGCCGAACGAGCGCAAGCGCAATCAACACCACCGTCATTGCCGCTCCCAGCATCAGGAGGTACGACGACGCGCCGCCAGCGGTGATGACCGCGGCGCCGGCGAACGCGCTGACAATCGCGCCTATCCGCCCGAATGCCAGCGCCGAAGCCGTTCCGGTCGCACGCACCCCGGTCGGGTATACATAGGCGCAAAGCGCATACATGGTGGACTGCACCGCGTTGACGAACAGGCCGTGCGTAAAGAGTCCGAACATCAGCACGCTAACGTGCCGGGAGACATCCACGGTCAACAGCAGCCACGCGCTGGCGGCGGCGCCGAAGCAACAGACGATCAGCGGCCAGCGCGAACCGAATCGTGTGATGGTGACCGCACACGCCAGCGCCCCGATCGCACCGCCGAGGTTGTAGGCCGTCAACCCGTAGCCTGCGAACTGCACCGACAAACCCTCGTTGGTCAGCATGGTCGGCAGCCAGCTAAACGCGGCATAGACAGCCAGCAAGCACATGAAGAACGCACACCAGATCGCCACGGTGTCCAGCGCGCGACCGTCCTTGAACAGCGCGGTGAACCCCACATGCTTTTCTGAATCACGCTCGCGTATGTCGGTGAAGCGCGCATCTTTCGCGACAGGGCGCGACATGCGGCCCAGCAGCGCCACCAGTTCTGCCCAGCGATGCGGGCGACGCGACAGGAAGCGTGGCGACTCAGGCAGCGCGAACAGCAGCAGCACGGCAAGTACCAGCGGCAGCACGCCGCCCGTCAAAAACAGAGCACGCCAGCCATAAGCTGGCAGGATCACGCTGGCGAACAGCCCTGCGACCATGCCACCAAGAGGAACACAAAGGATCGTGACGGTGACCGCGACGGTCCGCAAGCGCGCCGGCGTATATTCCGCCGTCAATGTGGTGGACGTCGGCAGCGCTCCGCCTATTCCCAGTCCGGCGACGAAACGCAGCGCAGCAATCACCACAAGGTTCGTCGCGAGGCTGATCGCGCAGGTCGCAACGCCAAAGACCAGCGCGCTGCCGATCACCGCCCAGCGGCGGCCGAAACGATCCGCGAACAAACCGGCGCAGGCACTGCCTAATCCCATGCCGATCAGTCCCGCTGCAACCACCGGCGCGAACGCATTGCGGGCTATACCCCACTCCTTGATCAACACGGGAATGGCAAAACCGATCAACTGGCTGTCGAAACCGTCGACAATGATCGACAGCGCCGCCAGCAGCACAATGAGTTTCTGGAACGTAGTGAACGGCCCGTCGTCGAGCACGCTCCCAATGTCCACGGTCTTGCTCGTGTCCTGCAACTCCATCGCCTGATCGGGTTCCGTCAGCGCGGACCCCGTGAACACAGCGGGAGGGACGTAGCTGGGCATATGACTGTCTCCTGTTCATGCGTGGGGTGTCCCCGCGCATCTTTATTTTCTTCAGCGAATTATGTAAGTGCGGCTCGCTTTTTTGATATTGCCGATTAGCGTAAAAGTCATGCTCTTCCTGCATGACCTTATCGACGTGCTACGGGTTTTTATCAATATACATAGGACTCTTTATCATTTAGACAACTGCATGCGAAGACACCAAAGCTCTGCCCACAAGATCAGAACGGATAATGACGCGGTGTTGTCTGCACGGTAATCCAGCGCAGATCGGTGAACTCCGCAATACCCGCCTTGCCGCCAAAGTGGCCGAATCCGCTGCCCTTGACGCCGCCAAAGGGCATCTGCGCTTCGTCATGTACCGTCGGACCGTTGATGTGGCAGATACCCGACTCAATGCGCCGGGCGACATTCATCGCGCGTGCGACATCACGGCTGAACACCGCTGAAGACAAGCCAAATTCATTGTCGTTGGCGCAGGCAATAGCCTCTTCGTCGCCATCCACGCGCACGATCCCTTTGACCGGTCCGAACGACTCGTCGTGATAGATCCGCATGTCAGCGCTTACGTGGTCCAGCAACGTGGCCGGCATCAACGTGCTGTCTGCCTTGCCTCCGCATAGCAGCGTTGCGCCTTTCGCGAGCGCATCGTCAATCAATGCATTGCATCGCGCAACCGTGCTCATGTCGACAACCGAGCCGAGCACGACCGGCCCGTTGCGCGGATCGCCCAGCGGCAGTTCGACCGCCCGGGCGGCGAGCCGCTTGACGAACGCGTCGGCCACCTTGCGATCCACGACGATACGTTCCGTCGACATGCAAATCTGCCCCGAGTTGGCAAATGCACCGAACACGGCAGCGTCGACAGCGGCATCGAGATCAGCATCGTCCAGCACGAGCAGCGGCGCCTTGCCGCCCAGTTCCAGGACCACTGGCTTGAGGTACTTCGCGCAGCTTGCAGCAATCACCTTGCCGACCCGGGTCGAACCCGTGAAGTTGACGCGCCGCACTTTCGGGTGAGCGATCATGGCCTCAACGATCGGGCCGGCGTCCGCAGGAGCGTTCGTCACGAAGTTCACCACGCCGGCGGGGAGCCCCGCCTCCTGCAGCGCCTCGACGATCAGGCCGTGGGTTGCCGGACATATCTCCGACCCCTTGAGGACCACCGTATTGCCGCACGCCAGCGGCAGCGCGATAGCGCGAACCGCAAGGATCACCGGCGCATTCCACGGCGCGATGCCGAGCACGACGCCCGCTGGTTGCCGCACGCCCATTGCGAGGCTGCCGGGTATGTCCGAGGGAATCACTTCGCCGGAGATCTGCGTGGTAAGCGCGGCGGCCTCCATGAGCCCGGAAGCGGCCAGATGCACGTTAAACCCGGCCCAGATAGCAGACGCCCCGGTTTCCGCCGCCATTGCGGCCACGAAGTCGGCGTGCTTTCCTTCAAGGGCCTGCGCGGCACGCATCAACAAAGTGCGGCGCTCACTCGGCCCAAGCGCAGACCACGCGGGGAAGGCAGTGCCTGCAGCGTCTACCGCGGCCAGCGCGTCATCCGCTGAAGCCGCCGGAGCACGCGTGGCAACTTCGCCGTCCAGCGGATTCCTGCGCTCGAAGGTCGCGCCGTTGCTCGCTTGTACCGCCTCGCCGTTGATCAGCATGGCAATGGTTTTCATCGTCTGTCTCCTGATGATTTTATGTAAGCAGGGGTCACTACGTCACCGGCGCTAAGCCACGATGACTTCAACAAGCATCGGCCTGTCGGTGTGCAACGCTTCGTTCAATACGTCCTTCAGCCGGGCGGCCTCCCTGACCGCAACGCCGCGGCATCCCATGCCGGCCGCCAGCGTGACGAAGTCGAGACCGGGGAGATCGGTTCCCTGTACCGGATCTGTTGGTGCGAAGCCGAACACCGGCGCGAAGTCCTGTAACGCCGCATATCGGGAATTGTTAAGGATGACGAAGGTGACAGGCAGGCCCAGCTGTACCGCGCTCCATATCGCCTGGATCGAGTACATGCTGGAGCCGTCGCCGATCAGCGCGATTACGCGGGTACCGGGCTTGGCAAGCGCGACGCCCACCGCTGCGGGCATGCCGTATCCCAGCCCGCCGCTCTCCATGGTCAGGAACGTGCCGCTGCGGGTGAACGGCAGATACTCCTGCATCACCGGCCGCGCACTCGGCGCTTCTTCAACCACGACATCCGCCGGGTTGCGTATTTCGGCAAGCGTCTGAAGTACGAATGCCACCGACATCCGCGGAGAAGCCTCAGCGCGTGGAGGCGCACGGCGAGGCGCCGGCAGCGGACGCGTCCTGGGTGCTGGCCGCGCCAGCAAGTCCGTGACGCCCAGCCTGATATTGCCAACCGTTGCGGTACCCGTCGGGGTCCAGGCGGCCACGCCGGGGTCATCGACAAGCTGGAATAGTTGCGCGCCCGGCGGAACGTGCGGACCGCTGCCTTCAACGTGATAGGTGAACGCGGGAGCACCGAGCACGCAGATGAGATCATGTCCGCCGAGTATCTCGACGATCTTCTCGCGCATGGCGGGAAGGAAACCGGCGAATAGCCGATGATCTTCTGGAAAGCTGCAGCGTCCGGACATGGGCGCCACAAAAACGCGTGCCTGATGACGTTCCGCGAGGCGCACCACTTCGTCCACCGCGCCTGCGCGGTCCACGCCGCCACCTACAACCAATGCGGGCCTCGCGCATAGATCGAGCGCGTCACCCATGCGCGCCAGCATGACCGGATCGGGGCGCATCACCGTGCTGACGTCGCTTAGCGGCACATAGTCCGCCGGCTGGTCCCAGTCGTCGGCAGGAATGGAGACGAACACCGGGCCGCGCGGCTCCTGCATCGCAATGTGATAAGCGCGTGCGATTGCCAGCGGTACATCGGCTGCGCGCGCCGGCTCGATGCTCCATTTCACATAGGGTTTAGGCAACTCGGTTGCGTGTGTTGACGCGAGGAACGGATCGAATGGAAGAATCGAACGGGCCTGTTGCCCGGCGGTCACGACAATCGGCGTGCGGTTGCGAAACGCCGTGAAAATATTGCCCATTGCGTTGCCGACACCCGCTGCCGAATGCAAGTTCACGAGCGTTGCGTTGCCGGTTGCCTGCGCATAACCGTCGGCCATGCCGACCACGACGGCTTCCTGAAGCCCGAGCACGTAGCGAAAATCAGCGGGGAAATCACGGAACATCGGTAACTCTGTCGACCCCGGATTCGCGAATACCGAGGTCATTCCCACGCGTCGCATGAAATCGATCACGGCGTCGCGGACCGTGATGCGGGCGGGTTGAGTGCGGTCTGAAACAGCCTGCTGCGGGGTACTGCCTGTCATGCAATTGCCTCCTGAAAATCCAGCGAGTGAACGCTTTATCCGTCGCCAGATTATCCAAGCCTGCGCACATCATGAATATTGCCTTTTTAGGAGGAAGGCATTACGTTTATGCATGACTTTGGGCCATGGCGACCCTGGCGGCAGTGGGTATTGTGCTTGCTGTTTCTCATGAGAGACGAGACAGGGAAATGCCGCAACGCCATCGGAATACCGCCACACTTGTTACTCCCAACATCCGATCCCTGGTGCCAGACTTTTCTCAGCCTAACAACGATCGATGACTAGCGAATAGAGCCGCGCTTCAGCCTCGAGGCGTGGGAATTCGCCCGAACTGGGAGAGTGCAAAAGCCATGACCACATCAACTGAGAACGGACGGAAAGACGGACAGCCTGCCATGCACACGCCACCGGTCGTGTCGCCGCAAGCGTGGGAGGCGGCCCGCGAGCAATTGCTCGTGAAGGAAAAGGCGCGGACCCGCGAGCGTGACGCACTCGCCGCCGAGCGCCGGCGAATGCCGTGGATGGCCGTGGAGACGACGTATGCATTCGAGGGGCCCGCGGGCAAGGCCAGCCTGCTCGATCTGTTCGACGGCCGGCGTCAGCTGATCGTCTACCGCGCCTTCTTCGAGCCGGGCGTGTTCGGCTGGCCTGAGCACGCCTGCCGGGGCTGCTCCATGGTGGCCGACCAGGTGGCGCACGTCGCCCACCTGAACGCCCGTGACACCACCCTCGTCTTCGTCTCGCGTGCGCCTCAGGCGGACATCGCGCGGCTGAAGGCGCGGATGGGCTGGGAGATACCGTGGTTCACCCTCACTGACAGCTTCGACGCTGACTTCGGCGTGGACGAGTGGCACGGCACGAACGTGTTCTACCGCGACGGCGACCACGTGTTCCGTACTTACTTCATCAACAATCGCGGCGACGAGCAGATGGGGAACACCTGGAACTACCTGGACATCACGCCGCTGGGCCGGCAGGAGGTCTGGGAAGACTCGCCCGAAGGTTATCCCCAGACCCAGACCTACAAGTGGTGGAACTGGCACGACAACTACGTCGCAGACGCGGCACCCGACAAGAAGTGGGTCGAGGTGTCGGATGCTGGGGAAGCGGCGTTCCGGAACCAGGACGCGAGCGCGGAGCCATGAGCGAGGCTTGGTCCGCTGGATCCACCATGACGTGGTGCACGGAACGTTCCATACACCACGCTGAACCCATGCGGAGCTGGCAACGGTTCACGCCGCAAGAGCACCGGCGCTCGGAGGATCGATGATCGTATCGGCATCGCAATGCACGGCGTAGAGCAGGCCGAGCGGGTTGTGGTGCTGCTCCACGAATTCCTGGCGCAGCTCCAGAAACGTCTCGCCGAGCGGTTTACCGCCAAGGAACTTCTGGAAGAAACGCTGCGCCCATTCCATCGCAAAGTAAGCGGGGGTATCGCATTCGGTTCCAATCACGCCGCGCGCGCCCTTGCTCATGAAATACGGCACAAAACCGTCGTAGAAAGTTGGCGACAACTTCGACGATTGGCATGCGTTGATGAACACGAGCGGGTTGCCGGATAGCTGGATCTCAGTCGGCGCGTCGAGACGGAAGTCCTCGAGCGTGATCGGCTTGTCAGTGAGGACCAGACTCGACGCATCCGGGCCGCCGGGTTGATTCAGTCCGTATGAAATTGCATGACAGTAAAAATAGAGGATCTGATCGGGCGTCGCCACGTTGTTGAGGGCGTTGAGCACATCCGCACGAGTCAGGCGCGTGGTCACGCCGAGATTCGTTTTTTGCCAGAACGCCTGCTGCTTCCTGACATACCCCTGCGGAAACTGATCGTCGATCGTCTCGTTGAAATTCACGCTGATCGCGAGCGACGGTTCGTCGCTCGCGATCCCGTGGTCCCACACGTTCAACGAGGGCTGCAAGGGGATTTGCTCGACGATGTGGCGCATGCCGAGAAAGTTGTTCCAATCCAGCTTGGCGCCTTCGCGCGCGTCCCCGAGATAAAGCAATCCCCATGGAATGGGCAACTGCTCGGCGAGAATCTGAATCTTCAGGCGTGGAGCGTCCGCGCCGCAGAGCTTGCGCAGAAACGCGCCTATGGCCTTCGAATCGGCGCCGGCGGACGGGCCGTCGAACAACTTGATCAAGAGGTTGGCGCCCGCGCGTGCCAGTGTGCGGAGCGCCTTTTCAGACTGGGCTTCGGGAATGTCGATGCAGGTCTGGAACACCGGGTCCCCGTTGTCGGACTGCTCGATGACCTCCGTCAGCGCGCTGCGAACGGCATTGATCGCATCATCCAGGAAGCCTGGCGTGAGGACCAGGCGCGCGTGTGCCGACACCGGCCCCCAGACGGTGCATCTGTAGCCGCCGTCACCGGGCTCGATCGACAGCCCCACGTTGCGCGGCCGAAGGAGCGATGCGGCCGACAGCGCCCGTCCGCGCACCACGACGCTCGCCCGGGACTGGCGTTGAGCGCCGACATCGAACGTGAGATCCATCTGCTGAATGAAGTTGCCGTCGCGAAGGATGGTCGCCTTGATGCTTGCTCGCCCATTCCGATACGGCGAGACGTCGAAGCGCGCTCTCGTGTGTCCGGGCCCCTCGCGCGGCACGCGCATCTGACTGACCCGTCCGGAGAGGTCGAAGTCATTGGTGTCGATCTGCACGGTGAAAATCACGTCGCCCGCACCCGCCGACGCGACGGCGCCTTCGGGAAACTTAGTTGCAGCGATCACATCGAAACGCACTTCAATGTCCACGTCGAACGCCAACTGATACCACTTGCCCATGAGCAACGGCTCCGAGGGATCGAGTCCCTCGAAGCTCGCGTTGATCCAGCGCGAGGGCGTGGCGTTGGCGGCAGCGGCAGTGGAAGCGGGTGCGGCAGCCGGGATCGGCGGCTCCACCGCTCCGAAGCCGGGTACGTTGTGCGCTTCGACTTGTGCCCCCAAGCCCGCAGGTTTCGCGCTCAACGTCCCGCCGCGGGTCGCTCCCGCGTTCAGCAGGCCCCCGCGCGTGCGCTGATCCGCGTGAGGCTGAGCCGCTTCGTGTTTCTTCCCCCATGGCGGCCGTACAGTTTTCCCCCGCGTGGAACGGTCTTTCTTCGCGATATCGATCGCACCGGAAACACCGGCCCAGAAGGCATGCGCGACTTCCGGATGCGCGATATCGCTATGCGCGCCGGACGGCCCGGTGCCATTGCAGATGACCTCGCTCGCATCGAGGTTCCAGATGCGTTGTTCGCTCAACGCGAATTCGACATCGCCGGCGGTCATGCGCATGTCCCCGACCAGGTCGCCGCCATGACCGCGCCGAATGCCCTGAATGCCGAAAGCGCCGACTCCGCCGTACTCCGGGAACGCTGCGCCGAGCAGTCTCTGATGTTTGATGCGCGCGCCGAGCGGATAGAACCGCCCTACCGCCGTGTCGTGGGAAGAGCGTGTGGTTATTGTCGGGCCGCGCACCAACCCGTCCGCGACGATGCGATGGAAATAGCCCTTCGAGCCCATCGCAAACGGGATTTCATTTGCGTAGGACCAGAGCGAAAGCGCGCCTTGCGCGAGAAAAAGCGAATCCACGGGGCGCTCCAGCGGCTCGCTGCCGTCCCGTGGACCCGCGACCATTGCCGACACCACGATGCAGCCGAAGCTGTGCCCCATCAGGTGGACGCGGGCTTTGGGCGCGGCCAGTTGCACTTCGTCGAGCAGCCAGTGTCCGGCGGTTTCTCCGAACCGGCGCGCCCGATCCTTCATCGCCCAGAACGACAGCTGCCGCAAGGGCGAGAGCAATGCGTCCTTCAACCCGTCGGCAATACCGAGCACCCGGGAATCGGTCTCTTTGCCGGCGGGTGTTTCCTTGCGCGCGTCATTGACGATCTCCTGCGGGTCGAACCGCTCCTGGTCGGAGCCGGGGCGGCCGTTCACGCCATCGGCGCGCAACCCGGCCTCGGTGAACAAGGCCATGTACGCTTCATGCATCCGCGGCGTGACGTTCGCGGACTTCGCCGCGTTCGCTTCGGCGAGCACCGTTTCAATGGCGCGTTTCGCCACGTCGGTGTTCACGATGGCCGCGGCGATCTGCGCGACTGTCTGTGACCAGCCGCCGCCTGCGGCGGACAGGGTCGCGGATGCCGGCGCGGGTGCGGCCTCGGGCAAGCTCTCGATGCCCCACGGCAGGCTGGGCCAATGCAGCCCGATGATCAGGGGCGCGAAGTCCTCCGTGTTCTGCCTGATGCGGGCGAGATCGCCTTCGGCCTCCCCGGTCGCCGCGACCCAGAGGTCATATTGTTCGATGGCGGCGGGCACATCGCCCTTCCAGCCGTGGCAAGCAAAGAGCACATCCGTGACCGGATGCATAGGATCCTTGAGAAGCGACACGATGGCCTGGCTCGCGAGACTCCCGTCCGACTCCTCCTGTTCGCGCCCTTCTTCGTCGAAGCGCACGAGGTGGTAGTGAAGATCAGTGCCGGGAACGTGACGGATGGACATGGCCTCTCCTCGATGTTTGGCTCTTTACACTCAATCCTTGACGACCGCGATCGCGGAAGCCCATATGGGCAAGCCATGCATCGACGACTGGACTTCATGGCATGCCCCGCAATAGGCTTCCGCGATCGACTTGTTCCTGGTCAGGTACAGCCTGTAGAAATGCCTGAAATATTCCACGCAGGCACGATCGTTCACGTCCCAGCGAAAGCCGAGCACGGCCTCTGCGCCTTTGCGCATCACTTCTATCGCGGTGCGCAGGGACGAGCCGCTGCAGGACGAAAGCAGCACCATGCGGATGTTCGCAGCGCTCACCCAGTTGGCAACCACGCGCATCGACACGCCCTGGCCAACGCCGCTCTTGTCCGGAAAAATCAGGAACGTGCCGCCGTCGTCTTCCAGGGTGACCGAATGCCCGGCGAAATGGAGGATGTCGAATTTTTGGGACTCGACCAGCTCGCGCATCTGGTCCAGCAACTTGTCGGCGGTCTGATTCGGTTTGCCGCCCACCACGGTCACGCGCTCGAGCGCGTTTTTCCACTTCTTCGATGAAAATTCCTTGACCGCCTCCAGCTCCGCCGCAGTGTTCGTGAGTTCGTTGAGACCCGGAATAGGCACGGACTCCCCGGTTCTCCATTCATGCTCCACCACCGCCGAACCTTTGAAACTCGCGTTGATGAACAGTACCCGCAAGGGTCGCTCGTGCCGCTTCGGCGGGAGATTCGGCGGATGCGGTTTTTTCTCCTCGGGGCCTTGTATGAAATGGATCCGGCGTGCCATTGGCACGCACGTGCAAAGAAAGTTGTCGTAGTTTTCCGGCGGCTTCGCAAGCTCGAAGGGCAATCCAAACAACTGTGCTTTTTCATCCTTTCCCACGTCGATTTCGAAGCGCAGATCAACGGGGCTCCGGTTCACGCCATCATCCTGAAAGTGCCCCATGATGTGAGGGCCGATCGTTCCATCGATGAACGTATTGAATACCTCGTCTCCGAATTCCCGGAAATCGGCCTGCCAGTCGTCGCTGGCCCTTCCGTTCGACATGGGGGAATAGCCGTTTATCCGGTCGAGCAGGTGATGCAGATCCGGCAGGTTCTTGTACTCGTAGGTACCCGTTTCGCGCACGTCGCTTCCCTCCATTGTGTAATAGCGTGCGATGAAGTCGCCTACTTCGACGGTCAGGCGCCGCCGCGATGGTTTTGCGCTATTCACTGCAAGCTCCAGCGCCTTGGCAAACGCCGCGTTGAAATCGCCCTCGGCGAGATTCAGGGGCACGATGTTCCTGCGCTTGACGAGGCGCAAGTCGAGCCCTTCCACGCGCTCGGAAATCAGCACGATGACGGGCACCGCGGGCAGGTTGGCCGTCAGCCAGTCGAGCAGCGCCATGGCAGCCAGGCCGTCGCCGGGCGCCCCGCCGGCGCTTTCCTTGCGCACCATCCCGTCGAGCACGATCAGCCCGAGCGTGGCGAGGGCTTGCGTCTCGGCGAAGAGTTTCGAGTGAGCCTTGTCGGTCGACGAATACGGTGTGACCAGCATGTCGGCGAACCCGGCCGCGGCGGGAAACAGGGAAGCCCGTTCGCTAATGTATTCGCGCGCATCGTTGATCAGTTCGACGTTCGCGATGTCGTTGGTGATGAGCGCGATGCGCTTCACGCTGGTCATTACGGTGCTCATGGCCTGCCTCCCTTCCATTCCGGCAGGGTGATCCGGAAGCCGGCCCAGGGAAGCACCGCGTAGTCGTCCCCTTCGCTCGTCGCGCCCGTCTCCAGCGAACCGTCATGTTTCTCTATCACGAGCCGGACCGCTTCGAGGGCGAGGCTTGCATCCTCTCGCGCAATGCGCACCGCACGCCACATGATGTCGTGAACGCGCCTGGTCCTGCTCTCGGCGGGTGCTGCCGGCATTGCGTCGCTCAGCGTGAAACTCAACACCACCTTGCCGTTCCCGGACGAGAGGGAGACCGACACCCTTCCTTCGTCGGACCTCACGCGTATCAGATGCGCGAGGAGCGAACGGACGACGAATTCGAGCCGCTCCGCGTCCCCGTTCACCGGGTGGTCGCGCTGGTCCTGCACCATGTCGATCAGGTCCTGATCTCTCGCGGGCAGCAAGCTGACCTCGCGCGCCACGCAACGGCCGAAATCGAGTGGCGCCATGGTTCGCACGGGATACCGGCGAATCTCCAGGCCCTCCGCCAAGCGCTCGAACGTGATGTCCGCCTTGCCGATTTCGGCGAGCAGCCGCGTCGACAGCTTCTCGGCCCTGTCGGTAGCCGGCTCCTGCGCTGCGCCTTCAACAGGTTGCCCGCTCTCGCAAAGCCTGGACAACTGGCGCGCGAGATTGCCCGCCAGCGCGAGCGGCGCGCGCGTTTGCTGCGCGACGTCGGCAACCGTCTCGCGGAGAAAGCGCATGTCCACTTCCCAGGTGCGAGCCTGAATGTCGATGAGAAACCAGATCGCGGTATCGAAGCTGCCGTCCAGCATGCGCCGCGTCGCAAGCACGGGGCGAATCTGCTTGTCCTCGCCCAGCAGCTCGACCCGGCGCCTCTCCGTCGAGCCTAAACCGTTCAGGATCTCCGCAGAGCGCGGATCGTCCTTCGAGGCATAGTCGCTGAGGAATTTGTGCCGTGGCTGCTTCTCCTGCAAGCCCCGGCCACGTCCGGCCGCTTTGACGCGCAGCCTTTGCGTCGAACCGGAGCCGCCCGGTCCCTCCGCCGGGCCCGCATCGTCCTGCCATGCGTGGTCGCTCAGGAAGGCATGCCGCGAGCCGGTGAGGCGCCGGCCCGTGCCAAGGTGGCCTCTAGCCACCTTCACACGGCGCCTCCCCATTGACAGGGAGCCGCTCAGCACCCTCGCCGAGAATGGATCGTTCTCCGATGCATAATCGCTCAGGAATTTGTGTTTGGGCCGTTCATCCTGCATGCCCAGAAGGCGCCGGGCCGCCTTGTTCGTATACAGAATCGCGCCCTCCATGCCCACCACGACAACACCTTGCCGTGTCTCGAGCATGACGACCCGGTTGATTTCCTCCACCGCCCGCTGCCTGATCCCGTCCTGCACCAGCTTGGTCAGATCCATGACGGACCTCAGGTCGGCTCCGTGAAATGCGTGTGCTTCGCGTGTTTCGATATGGAGCATCCAACGGATGCGGTCGTTCAGCCGCACGGGAATCGTCATGGCGGAGTGCACGGCCTTGCGGCCCAAACTGATATAGCCGTATTGTTCGACGCGGGGGTTGCCGACCTCATTGACTACGATCTCTTTTTTCTCGCGCAGGGCGGCGCCCAGCATGCCGTCGTTGAACGACTGGGTATAGCCGGGCCGAATGCGGAAGGCGTTCGTGCAGGAGCTCTGGTGAAAGAGCTTGAATATCTCCTTCTGCCGGTCGACCCGATAAAGCGAGACATAGTCCCAGTGGAAGCTCGCCGCCAGCGTGTCGACAATCCGGCATGCCACCTCCGGCAGGGACTTAACCGTGGCCAGGTCGTTCTTGAGCTCGACGCCAAGATCATGGCGCTGGCGGTGGATCAGTTCTTCTATTCGTATGAGCACCGGCTCCAGGTCGAGATTGCGCAGCAGCTCGACATCGCGCTGCGTGTATTTACCCACATCGTGCGAACAGAGCGACAGCGCGGAAGTCGGCCCCTTTTCGTCCTTGGCGACAAGCGTGGCGGAGGAACGCATGCCTCGATCCTCGTACATGCGGACGACCTGGCTTTCGTTGAACTCCGGAAAAGCCCCGACGAATTCGCGGATATCCGGAATTGCGGTCTTGCCATCCTCGAGCCACTCCTTGACACCCGGTGGCAACGGGAGCCACCGCTCCGTCCATTTCAAATGGTCGCGTGGATAGAGCGCGAACGCGCGAAAGAACTGCACGTTGTCCGCATACATGCCAAAGTTGGCGTGGTCGAACGGAATCAGCCTTCTGACTTCCTCAAGAATGCGTCCAAGCCTCGCCTGCCATGATTCGACCAAAGGAGCGCGCGCAATTCTCGCGATTTTCTCTCTCACCCGGTCCACCAGTGTCAGCTCGATGACCGCCAGCACGCCCAGCGCGCGGCCGTCGGGCGCCAGGTCCGGGATCATCAGCAACGGCGCGGACTCGCGCTCGCCTCGCGTGAGCCTGGCTACCGAAATTTCAAGCTTCACGGGCTCGAGCTTTGTCAGGCAATCGGAGAAGCAATTCTTCAGGCTTCGCTCATCCGGCTCGCCATCCGGACGTTTGTTTTCGTCTGATGTGTTGAACAGCGACAGCAGCTTATGGCCGATGACTCGTTTGGGATCCAGCGATAGCGCGCTATACGTCGCGGCATTCGCTGAGCGCACGACGCCATCCGCGCACACCCGCATCACGGCGAGCGGCGCGGCATCCAGGCGCTGCAATTCCGCGCGCCTGAGCGGCGCGCCGTCCGCGACCAGCAGCAGCCTGTCGCCCGTATCGGGCGACTCGCAGAGCGTGTGCAGCCAGGCAGGCACGAGCGCGCCGCCTGCGCTGCTGTACAAGACTTCGACGGGACTCGGAAAGCTCCCGACCTGACGTCCTTCGCCGAGCGTAGATGGGTTGAAGCGGAAGAGACCCGTGAGCAGGCGGCCCGTGGAAGCGGGCGCGAGCTTCTCGAAGGCAGCATTCGCACGGGTCACGGCACCCGACCGATCGACGATCGCGCAGGGGCTGCCCGACTTCATCAGCCCTTGCATGAGCAGCCCGCTGGCCGAAACGTCCCCGCTCACCACACTGGGATATGGTTCGCTGCTCATAGACCCTCCCGATGACCGTGCGAAGCCTTGCGGGCGAGCGTGCATGGCACTCGCCGCAATGCCAAACGTTTGACCGTTTACCCGCGCTCAAGCCTTCCCGCCTGGCACACGCCCGGGTCAAACTGGACAACGTCTGTTCTCGTCTCGTGTCTTTGTCGTTGACTATTTTGTAGTTCTGAACCCGCATTAACGCGGGTGCCCGGCACTTTCTATTTCCCTGACCTTCTGCCTTGATATATCGTAGTGCGATCCACCCCGGATTATCGGGGACATTCTCCTGTAAAAATCGGACAATGTTTCAAGGACATCCAGGACAGTGAGGATGATTAAGCAAACACGTGAATACGATTAAAGGCGTTTGTTTCTCGCCCATTGCGTAGATCTGGCGATCGTTTATAAAACGAGGGAATAGAACTGCTGAGCGGCGGACAGCGGAACTTTACCCGGGAGGCACCTTGTCCGGCTGAAGTGCGTTCAGGATTCTCTGCGGCGTGTTACGACACACCTGCAATGCAGCGGTACACGCCTGCCATAGGACATCCCTATGTCTTGCCTTTAGGGAAATGACTTCATCGCTGTTAAGTGCCGGTCCATCATTAAGATCGCAAGCCGCCGTTAGTATCAGCGAAACGGCTTCCAACGCGTCCTGTTGCAAATTCAATGCAACAAAAAGCGAATCGGGATCGCGGGAAAATTTATCGATATTCATGGCAAGATCCCGTTAGCCGAAAGTACAACGCCGGAGACGTGAGACGTCCCTGGTTGTGTGATGGTCAACTCGCGTGACCCCGGTGCGATTGAAGATTCAACGCGCTGCACCACGTCGGTTGAGCACGTGCTTCTCTTGCAACTTTGGCCCATTGCCCTGCGCTCAATGGCAGCTTGTCAAGTTACAGGTTGCATTTCCCTTCTGCAGATGCGCGACTCCATGCAAAGATCCAGCGCCTCATCCCAGTCTGGCGCCATTACACCGAACGTCTTGAATAATTTCTGATTTGATAGCCGCGAGTTGGCAGGCCGCGTTGCAGGGGTCGGATAAGACGCCGTCATGATCGGCTTAAGCTGGGGCTTTCGCCGCAGCGATGACCGCTCGAAGATTGCCTCGGCAAAGCCATACCATGAGGTTGAACCTGAAGCCGTCAGGTGGTAGATGCCAGAGTCCTGCCCCCACCAGTCCATGTCCCCGGCGAGCACCTCTGACAACACGTTCGACGTCAGCGTCGAAATCGTGTTCGACCAGGTGGGCGCGCCAATCTGATCGGACACAATACTTAGCTCATCTCGCTCCGCGCCCAACCGCAGCATGGTCTGGAGGAAGTTCTTTCCTCGTGCCCCGTACACCCAGCTGGTTCGAAAGATGAGATGCGCACATCCCGACGCGGCAATCGCCTGTTCGCCGGCCAGTTTGCTCCTGCCGTAAGCGTTCTGCGGATTGACAGGATCGTCCTCTGCGTAAGCGCCGTCTTTTGTCCCATCGAAGACGTAGTCGGTAGAGTAATGAACCAGTAGCGCCCCAAGGCGCTTTGCCTCATTCGCCAGCACCTCTGGCGCATGCGCGTTCAATTGCATGGCTGCATCCGGCTCGCTCTCGGCCCGGTCGACCGCGGTATGCGCCGCCGGGTTCACAATCAAAGCGGGTCTCACATCGCGCACGACCTCTCGCACCTGGTCGAGGTCGGCAAGATCAAGGCTGCCCCGATCAAACGCCACAACGCGGCCGAGGCCCTGGAGACTGCGCTCCAGCTCAAACCCGACCTGACCGTTTACACCAGTCAGTAAAATCGTGTGTTGCCCGCGATTAGTCATGGAATGGTTCTCATGCGAAGTGCTCGGCCTCGACAAGTCGCTTCCCCGCGACGTCCTTTGCGGCTAGCAACGGCTCAATTTCCAGCGGCCATTCGATACCGATCTCGGGATCGTTCCATAAAATGCTGCGCTCATGATCCGAATACCAATAATCAGTAGTCTTGTATAAAAACTGGGCCGACTCCGAGAGCACCAGGAAGCCGTGTGCAAACCCCGGTGGAACCCACAGTTGCCTGCGGTTCTCTCCCGACAGTTTCACGCCGACCCATTTGCCAAAATCAGGCGACCGTCTTCGAATGTCGACGGCGACGTCGAAGACCTCGCCCTCCACCACCCGAACCAGTTTCCCCTGCGCATGCTCGATCTGGTAATGCAGTCCACGCAACACGCCGCGTGCCGAGCGTGAATGGTTGTCCTGCACGAACTCGACGTCCGGCGCCACTTTCTCCGCAAACTCGCGGCCATTGAAGCTTTCATAGAAGTAGCCGCGCGCGTCGCCGAAAACCTTCGGCTCAATGAGCTTGACCTCGGGCAGCGCCGTAGCAGTTACGTGGATTGCCATGCGACTTGATCCTTGGAAAGGTTGAGCAGGTATTGGCCGTACGCATTCTTCGACAGCGGCCTCGCAAGCCTGAGCAATTGCTCCTCGTCGATCCAGTTACGGCGGTACGCAATCTCTTCCGGGCATGCGACCACCAGGCCCTGCCGCCGCTGCAAGGTCGCAATGAAAGTGGCCGCTTCGATCAGGGAGTCGTGCGTGCCTGTATCGAGCCATGCATAACCCCGGCCCATGATCTCGACATCAAGCTTGCGCTGTTCCAGGTAGTGCAAGTTCACATCGGTTATTTCAAGCTCGCCGCGCGCCGAAGGTTTGACATCGGCGGCGACTGCGCACACGTTGTTGTCGTAAAAATAGAGTCCCGTCACCGCGTAGTTCGAACGCGGTTTGGCTGGTTTTTCCTCGATCGACAAGGCGCGGAACTCGCCGTCGAACTCGACCACGCCATAACGTTCCGGATCGTGCACGTGGTACGCGAACACGGTAGCGCGGTCACTGCGCAGATTGGCGCTGGCAAGCTGCGCACCGAGATCATGACCGTAGAAAATATTGTCGCCGAGTATGAGCGCAGACGGGTCGTTCCCAATGAATTGCCTGCCAATGATGAATGCCTGCGCCAACCCGTCAGGGGATGGTTGCACCGCGTACTGGATATTCATTCCCCAATTGCTGCCGTCGCCGAGCATTGATTCGAAACGCGGCGTGTCCTGCGGCGTGGATACGATCAGCACGTCGCGAATGCCCGCTATCATGAGCGTCGTTAGCGGATAGTAGATCATGGGCTTGTCGTACACGGGCAATAGCTGCTTCGATACGACCGTCGTGATCGGGTAAAGTCGCGTTCCCGAACCTCCGGCGAGAATGATGCCTTTTCGTGCCATCGTCAGTCCTTTTGGTTATCACACGCGCACTGCGTAGTTGTCCTCTACCCACTTCTGGTATTCACCAGAAGCGACCTCGTCTACCCACGCCTGGTTGTCGAGATACCATCGAACCGTCCTGGCCAGTCCGGTCTCGAAGGTTTCTGCGGGCTTCCAGCCGAGTTCGCGCTCAATCTTGCGAGCATCGATTGCGTAACGCCGGTCGTGACCCAGGCGATCCTTCACATAGGTAATTTGTTCGCGATAAAGGCCCTGCCCCTTTGGCCTCAAGGTATCAAGCAGATCGCATAGAGCGTTCACGACGTCGAGATTCTTCTTCTCGTTCCAGCCACCGATGTTGTACGTTTCGCCTGGCTTACCGTCTGCCAGCACGCGACGAATCGCAGCGCAATGATCGCCGACATACAACCAGTCGCGCACATTGTTGCCGTCGCCATACACGGGCAGCGGCTTGCCGGCGAGTGCGTTGGCGATGATCAGCGGAATCAGTTTTTCGGGAAACTGATACGGTCCGTAGTTATTCGAACAGTTGGTCGTGAGGACCGGCAAACCATAAGTGTGGTGATACGCGCGCACGAGATGATCGGACCCGGCCTTCGTCGCGGAATAGGGACTATTCGGCGCGTAGGCCGTTGTTTCGGAGAACGGTGGATCGTCGGCCGAAAGCGATCCAAACACTTCGTCGGTCGACACGTGCAGGAATCGGAACGCCGACTTTTGAGCGGTGGGTAGTGTGCTCCAGTAGGCGCGCGCGGCTTCGAGCAGCGTGAAGGTACCCACTACATTGGTTTGCACGAAGTCGGTCGGACCATGAATCGATCGATCCACATGGCTCTCAGCAGCGAAGTGCAGTATGGCGCGCGGTTTGTGTTCGGCCAGCAACGCATCCATCGCGGCGCGCTCGCAAATGTCCGCGCGTACAAAGACGTGCCTGGCGTTACCGCTCAATGATTCAAGCGTGCCGAGATTGCCGGCGTACGTCAGCTTGTCGACGTTGAGTACGGCTTCGCTCGCGCCTCGCAGCCAGTCGAGCACAAAGTTGGAGCCGATAAACCCCGCACCGCCTGTCACTAATATCATGGCATTCCTTTTGGGTCGTCCCGGTTCGTCCAGGGAAAGCTACAAACGTGCATACATGGGCCAAGCATTGCGTTTCGAGTCCACCCCGAGCGGACTACACCAGGCAATAGTCGATCACCCTGTTACGAATCACATCCCACGAATAGTTTTCCTTCACAAACGACGAGAGCCTGTCGCCTTCCACGGCCCGCTCGGCCTGTGTCATCTCGCTCCTGCGCTGCACCTTCAGTGCCAGGTCCTCGATCGAGTCGAACACGTAGTCCCCCGGGGGCAGATATTCGCGCACGCCGTGCGTATTGCTGCAAATCACCGGCACCCCGGCGACCAGGCCTTCGAGCAAGGCATTGTTCGCGGTGGCGAACTTCAGCGGCAACAGCAGAAACAGGGAGTTCTCGATAATCTCCTGGTACTGCCGGCTGTTCAGGCGGCCATGGCAAACGACATTGGCCACTCGTTGGCTCTCGCCAAGCTTCTCGTACTTCATCCCCACCAGATCAAACACCACCCTCGGGTTGTGATGGAGAAAAAACTCAATGATCCGCGCCAGCAGCGCGTAGTCGCGATAGGTGTCGCCCACCACAGTCAGATGCAGTTTTCCGTCGCCTGCGGACGGCCCGGCATTGTTACGAACCCTGCACCAGGTACCGTGCGGAATCCGCGCCACCTTGCCCGGAAAATGATCGTCAAAAACAGACTTCTGCTGCTGGGTCAAGGTAATGAATTTGCTCACGAAGCGGAGATTGAAACGCTTGAGCTTGAGGAACAGGGAATCGTCCCGCTCAAGCCAGTAGTCCTCGCCCAGATGCACCACGTAGATCACCTGCTTGCCGAGCATTCGCAAGATCGGCGCGGAGAAATAACCCGTCTGTTCCGGATAGAACAAGAGCACGGATCGGTAACGCAACGAACGTACGATCGTCAGCACGTCGATCAGCAGGAAATTAACTCTGCGCGAACGCGATCCTATCGGGCTGTGGCCGCCCCATAAAGCGCCACCGTCGACGTAGTCCGCGCTCGACGCCACGACGTGGTGATACCCCGAGACCTCGTCATGATGGTCCCAGCGGAAACCGGAATAGAGCACTCGCTTTTCGTTCGTTGCTATGGCCGAATGAGTCTTCATGCTTCACCTGTCGGAGTCGTTTCTGAGAACCGGTCCGTCACTTGTGACGTACCGCGACGATGCGGTCCACAAACACCGCGTCGCCCGCCTTCATGTCGACTGCCTGCACATACACACCCTTCTCATGATCCGATTCGAAAACGAACGGGCCGCCGGGCACCGGGATCGACTGGTAGGCTCCCTGGTTCAACGTGCTCGCTGACACCTGCTTGAAGCGATCCATAGGCGGATACGAGCCGACCCGCACGCTGCCCCCTCCTGCCGCTCCTGCAACCCGTACG
>Ga0073928_10002975_pt1 | contig 27646 bp, 23 predicted proteins | sample PaiPotPPA55metaG_FD_76969 | JGI IMG/M metagenome (GOLD analysis project Ga0073928, IMG submission 76969) | Iron sulfur acid spring bacterial and archeal communities from Banff, Canada, to study Microbial Dark Matter (Phase II) - Paint Pots PPA... ...
CGGGCGAAGCTGGCACCTATAATCTGAAGCACTGCCACCTAAGATCTGGGTATGAGGGTAAACCGCCCCACTTCAGATCGGGTCGCTGGACGCCTGAGAGTTACTGAGACGTTGGATCGTATTGGCGTTCGCTTTGAGAAGACCTAGGCAACTCCAGGCACAATTTTCCAAGGAGCACAAAGTATTCACATGATAAGCAAGCTTGCGCGATTTCTCACGGCTATATCATTTGTACTGTCGGTTGCGGTTCTGGCACAAACTGCCAACGCCGCAGACCCGCTGCCTTCGGCTCCCAGCGCTGCAAGCTCCACCATTGCCATGGGAACTGGAAGCAAACTGGGCACCATCAATGTTGAGCAGGCAATTTTTGCCAGCAATGAAGGACAACGCGATTTCGAGGCTCTCAGCAAGAAATTGGAGCCGAAGCAGAACGAGCTAAAGGGTCAGAACGACGAAGTTGAAAGCTTAAAGAAGCAGCTCTCCGACCAAGGTCCAAAATTGAACGATGATGCCCGCGGCACCTTGGTAAAGCAAATTGAGCAAAAGCAGAAAAGCCTCGAACGTTCGGTTCAGGATGCACGGGATGACGCCCAGAATCAGCAGAATGAGATTGCACAGCGCATTTTGCAGAAGATGGCGCCGCTGATTGGCAAGTATGCGGCGGATAATGGGTTTGGAATTATCGTCGATACGTCCAGCCAATGGCCCAATGGACCTGTGTTTTGGCAAAACGGGACGGTTGATATCACCAAACCTGTGGTTGATGCATATAATGCCCAGTCTGGAGTAGCGGCTCCTGCGGCAAGGCCAGCTGGCGCGACTTCCCGGCCCAGTGGTGCGGCCTCCAGACCAGCTACAAAGCCGGCTACTACTCCCACTACGCCTCCAAAGTAGCTTCGAGACAGAATAGGCCGTATCTCGCGATGCGGCCTATTCGTTTGCACAACGGTTCCTCTCTGGCAAACCAAGTCCGCGCCCTACGTTCTGACATGAAGGTGCTGTTCGTTAGATGTCATGCGTAAGCAACGCCATCGACTGAAAACCAGCTTCTTGCAGAAGGTGTTTTCATTGAAGACTCTCAGCACCGCAAAATTTTAGAGAACTGATAGAACCATCGATCAGCGCCAGCGCTGCATCCGCCTCGGGAAACTGACCGGCGGCCTTCCCGTATAATCAGTCCGGAACTGCATGAGTCAGGCCATCCCTTCCCCAACTGACGTCCAAATTAACGAAGCCGCCCTCCCGGGGAAGAATTATCGTTTCATTTCGCTTCTCTTGATTTTCCTTCTTTGGATTGCAATTTATTTTGCCGGCATGTTTACCCCGCCGCTCATGGATGACGTTGACACAATTCACGCCGAGGCGGCGCGGGAGATGGTTCTTCGCCACGATTGGGTCACACTCTATACGGACGGGATCCGTTATCTCGAGAAGGCTCCCCTTATGTATTGGGGAGTTGCCGCAAGCTACACCATTTTTGGCGTAAGCGACTGGAGCACTCGTTTGCCGCTCATGCTAGGCGCTCTCGGACTCATGCTGACGACTTATATGTTAGGCAGACGCGCTTATGGAGAACGAGGGGGACTTTATTCGGCAATCGTTCTGGGCACAGCGGTTGGCCCTTATATCTATACTCGCTTTCAGATCCCGGACTTGATGGTTGGACTTTGGCTGACTTTGGGGTTCTATTTTTTCCTGCGATCGTTGCAGGAGGAGAATCCTTCGCGATTGACTTGCTGGGGCTTTGCCGCAACGTGCGCCTTGAGCGTTCTTACCAAGAGCTTGATTGGCCTGGTTTTTCCGTTTGCCGCAATTGGCCTTTACCTTCTTCTGACGCAGAACCTTCGACATTTATTAAAATTGCGGTTATTTTCGAGCTCGCTAGTTTTCCTGGCGATTGCGGCGCCGTGGCATATTTTGGCGGCGATTCGAAATCCTGCTCAAGGTGCGGTGCGGGGTTTTTTGTGGTTTTACTTTATTAACGAGCAGTTCATGCGATACGTGAACAAGCGGGTGCCTCCGGGATACGATACGGTTCCGTTGTTGATTTTCTGGGGGCTGCTGCTGGTGTGGATGATTCCCTGGACTCTTTTTCTTCCCGAAGCTGTCGGGGAAATTCCGCGATGGAGGGAATTGCGCTGCAGACTAGACGTACGAAAGCAAGGTAACCTGCTATTCGCGCTGTGGGCTTTGGTAATTGTTGGATTCTTCAGCTTCTCAACACGTCAGGAGTACTACACGATTCCGGCTTTGCCGGCACTTGCCCTACTGATCGGCGGGTGGCTGGCGAAAGAATCTGCCCCAGACGCGCCTCCGTCGCGATTGCGGGCCGGCCGGATTTCGTCATGGGTGTCGCTTCTGCTTGCAGGGGTTGCTACCGTCGCTGGGATTGCCCTTCTGCTATCTTCGCGCGTGCCAGCCCCCGGGACCGATCTTGCAGATTTGCTTAAGAAAAACCCTCAGGACTACGATCTCTCGCTAGGGCACTTTCTTGATCTGACGCCGCAGGCTCTAGGAGCGTTTCGTGAGCCGTTGATTGGGGCTATAGTTTCCCTATTTGTGGGGTCGAGCTTGAATCTGTTTTTCAGGATGAGGAAGCGGCCTGCCGCTGGAAATGCGACGCTCGCATTAATGATGATTGGCCTGCTGACCTGCGTACATTCGGCGTTTGCCACGTTCTCTCCAATTTTGTCTTCCAGTGAACTCGCGAAAACCGTCCAGCAATACTATCGTCCCGGAGACCTGATCGTGATTGACGGCCAGTACGATCAAGCCTCAACACTGAATTTTTACACCGGGGCTCCGGTACACGTTTTGCACGAGCCCAGCGGAAATCTTTGGTATGGATCTAAGTTTCCGGATGCGCCGCGTGTTTTCGAAACAGAAGCCTCGTTTACCGCCCTGTGGACGGGACCTCACACAGTATTCCTGTGGAGCGATCAGGAAGACCCGAAAGAACTGTATGGTTTGCAAAGGTACTCGCTCGCTAGCAGCGGCGGTAAACATATTTTCACCAACGTGGAGCTGCGCCGGTGAGTGCCGGCGATCATCTTTGGCGAGGATTAGTCTACCTAGCGATTTTCGGGACGTTCAGTTCCACGATTTATCTCTTGCTGGTCCTGGCCGGAGCGCTCCACTTCCGCCTGCGCTCTAGAGCGGCGCGCGAGTTGGTACTGAGTCTCCAGTCGTCCTTGCCGCCGGTCTCGATTCTGAAGCCTGTTCATGGCATGGAGCTGCAGCTGGAAGAGAATCTCGAAAGTTTCTTTCGGCAGGATTATCCCAAGTTCGAAATCATCATTGGCGCACGCGACGCTGATAATCCGGCGCTGCTGGTTGCAGAAAAGGTATGTAAGCGGTATCCACAAGTGAAGAGTCGGATAGTCGTATCTGGCCCGCCAGCTTGGCCCAATGCCAAAGTTTTTTCGCTGGCCAAGATGACTACGACGGCGTCTTACGACTACTTCGTTATCAGTGACAGTGACGTGCGCGTTTCGCGCGACTTTCTTCGCAACGTCGTGCCTCCACTACTCGATCCCGCTCTCGGACTGGTGACGTGTTTGTATCAAGGAGTTCCCGCTGGCGATTTTTGGTCTCTTCTCGAAGCGCTCGGAATGTCAGTGGAAATGGCCTCGGGTGTGGTGGTTGCAGACATGCTGGAAGGTATTCGCTTCGCGCTCGGTCCCGCTGTTGCGCTTCGCAGGGATGTCTTGGATAGGATTGGCGGCATTGCCGCGACCGCAGATTACTATTCGGACGACTACGTCCTGGGAAACAAGGTATGGATGGCGGGATACAAAGTGATTTTTTCTCACGATGTAATTGAGCACGTGCTCACTCCCCGTCCGTTGGGCCGAACGCTTGGGGACCAACTGCGCTGGATGAAGAGCACGCGCTACTCGCGACCTCTTGGCCATGTCGGCACTGGGCTGACGTATGCAATGCCGTTCGGAATATTGGGCTTGATCGCGGCCGCTGCGTTGGGACATCCCGCTTTCGGCGTGCTGCTTTTCTTAGTAGCGGTTGCAAACCGCGTTATTCAATCGATCGCAGTGGGATGGGGACTCATTGGCGATCGACGATCTCTGTATTTCTCATTCCTTTACCCAATCCGTGATTTGGTGGGATGGTGTCTTTGGGTGTGCAGCTTCACGGGCGGGAATTTTTTTTGGCGGGGAGAGATGTATCGCTTCACAAAGGGCGGCAAGATCGTTCCGCAAGAGCGGCCGGCGGAGAACGCAAAGTATACGATTAAGAACGCACGCTCAGGGTGATTCGGCGGAATGGGTCCGCTTGTCACTTACGGTAACGAGCCTGCCATCCTTCAACTGGAAACGGTCCCCTCTCCAGACAATCTTTGCTCCTGCGAAACTCGCGAGCCAGACGACCGGTGCGATTAGATCTCGAAGCGGAATCAGCCAGAGTGGCGAGTAGGTGTGACGATCGTGTAGCACAGCTCTGCCGGCGACCACCGCTGCAAATAAACGCACACAGCAGGCTACGGCCAGCAATCCCCATGCCCAGACCGCACCTCGGGAAGCCAACATCGCTAACACGACCCACGGTAGGGCAAAAGTAAAGATCAATCCAAGAAAGCCCCAAAAGCGCGATGCGCGGATAGTACGAGCCCAGCGTAGTTGGTGCTGAACAAATCCGGCAAAACTGTAAGCTGGTAGGAATGTCTCTACGATCTCTTTCGACAGCTCCACGCGCAAACCGAGGCTGGCGATTCGTTTCCCCAATTCGTAATCATCCGCCAAGTAATCTGCAAACGATTCGAATCCTCCAATCGCTTTGAGATCAGAACGGCGGAGGGCCAATGTAGATCCCAAGCCAAACCGGATCCCCTTCTCCAGAAAACGTGCAGTCAGGACACCGGGGGCGAAGTCGGTACTGATGCCGATCGATTCCAATCGTGAACCTAGAGTAGAGGCGGGTACTCCACGATAAAGACAAGTCACTAATCCAACTTTTGCGTCAGCGAGAGGCATGACTACATTGCGCAAGTAATGTGGCCCGACCCGAATGTCGCTGTCGTTCACAACGAAATGTTCGTAGCGCGCGTCACGCGCCATCTGCGCCAGATTGCTGACTTTCGTGTTGGCGCCGAGGTTCTCAGGACACACCATCAATCGGATTGCACGCTGGGGGAACTCAATTTTTAACCGCTCGACTTGCTGAATCGCGAGGTCATTTGCATCGCTGACGCCGAAGATGATCTCGAATTCCGGATAGTCCTGCTGGCAATGACTTCGAAAGCTCTCATACATTTCGGGATCGGTACCCTTGAGAGGCTTGAGGATGGAAACTGGATGTGTGGGGTGGGCGCCCTCAGCCGCCGACGTTCGCTCTCTCAGAAAACTTGCCGCGCTCCAAAGGCAGAGCAGATTATAAGCGATGCCACAAAACGCACCCATGGCGGCGACGAGTTCAATGTACTTCGCGATTTGGTGAATCATTCACGGGGATTACTCGTAGCGAAGCGATTCTATCGGGTCCAGGTTGGCCGCTTTCCACGCTGGGTAGATGCCGAACAATAGGCCTTCAGCGGCCGCGGAGGCCAGGCCAAAAATCGCCCAGAACATCGACATATGGGCAGGCAGCGAACTCCAAATGACGGGAATCAGCCAGGTGACGGCCGCGCCCAACAGAACGCCAATGATCCCGCCCATCGCGGTCAAGGTGATAGCTTCCAGCGTGAACTGCATGAGGATGTCTTGTTTGCGTGCGCCAATCGCTTTGCGAACCCCGATTTCGCGGGTCCGCTCGGTAACCGAAACCAACATAATATTCATTACGCCAACGCCGCCGACAATGAGTCCGACACTAGAAACGGCGAACATGAAAACAAAAATGCCGCCCGAAATTTGCTTCCATAAGTCGGACATAGAGTCCTGGGTAAATACCGCGAAATTATCCGGCATTTCCGGCGATACCTTGCGGCGGCGGCGCAGCAGTTCTCGCATCTCATCGATTGCCTTCGGCATATCGTCGTGAGAAGTGGCTTTGACGCTGATCCAACAATCTTTGAGCTCGGGATGTAGTTTGTGAAACGTGCTCAGCGGAAAAAGAATGATATTGTCTTCCGGATTCTTGCCACCGCCGAACGCCGCCTTTCTTCTCTCTGCGACTCCGACCACGGTGAACATCTCGCCGTCAATGTTGATTTCCTTGCCGATAGCGCCGCCGGTGGGAAATAACTCGTCAGCGACGTCGGCTCCCAAAATAATGACCGGTGCCCGGCGCTCGTCGTCCGACTCTGTAAACCACCGTCCTTCGGTCGCCTGCAGATCGAAGACATTTTTCCACTCAGCGGTATCGCCCTCGATAAGTGTGTTTTTTACTTTGTGACTTCCATACTTAACGACGTAGGTTCCGGTACCAAACTCTGGCTGTTGGTAGCGAATCCCTACGGTGACGGCTTTGATGTGTGGCAGGTCTTTCATCGCTTCAGCGTCTTCGGCGGTCAATCTCTTGCGAACGCGCATCGCTTCGGTGGGGCGGGTAAAGCCAAAGGGCTGGATGTGAAAAGCAAAAATCAGATTCGAGCCCATGCTTGTAATGGACTGCTCCACGCTTGAATTGAGACCGCTGACGATGGAAGAGATTCCTATGACCACCGCAACGCCAATGACGATACCAAGCACCGTGAGCCCCGAACGAAGCTTATTGCTCCGAATGGTGTTCAGCGCCATGCTGACGATTTCGCCGTAGTCACCTTTGCGCATCATAAGAATTTAGTAATTGGGCAATTGCGTAATTTAGTAAATTAAGAGCGAGCCACTTTCCAATTGCTCAGTTACCAAATTGCACAATTGTTCAATGTTAAAGTTCAAACCTTAGCGCCGCGATTGGATCAAGTGTCGCTGCGCGGCGCGCTGGGTAGACTCCAAAAAAAACGCCTACGCTGGCTGAGACTAGCAGTCCCGCACCGACCGCCCACAACTTGATTTCTGACGGCATCCCAATCAGGGCGGTGATCCCCTTAGCGAAGCTGATTCCGAATAACACTCCTAAAATCCCTCCCATCAGGGCCATGGTGGCGGATTCGATCAGAAATTGCATCAGCACATCCTGCCGCCGCGCTCCTAAAGCTTTCCGAATTCCGATCTCCCGCGTTCTCTCGGTCACCGAGACCAGCATGATATTCATGATCACGATACCGCCCACCACCAACGAAATGGCGGCGATCCCGATCATTGCTAGAAAGAATGTTCCGGTCAGGTTGGACCAGATGCTCAGAAAGCTGGCATTGGTTTCAGCAGCGAAGCTGTCCGGCTTTCCAGGAGGGTCGTGACGTCTTGCTCTCAGGATGGAACGCGTTTCATCCATCGCTACCTCCAACTGCGTGCCCACCCCAGCGGCTTTGCCGCAGATCCGAATAGCGCTGTGCGAGCCGAACTGCTTCAGAAAAGTCGTGATGGGAATAAGAGCATAGTTGTCCAGCGTCTGTCCCAGCGTTTTTCCCTGCTTTTTCCCAACTCCGATCACCGTGTAAAGCTCTCCCTCGATCCGAATCTCCTTGCCAAGCGGGTCCATGCCTGGAAAAAGATTGTCGACGATGTCAGTACCGATCACTGCCACGGCGGAGCGACTGTTCAGGTCACTATCGTTGAGCATTCGGCCAGTGCTGAGGTCGATGTCCAGAATCTCGGGCATCGTCGGGGTCAACCCGCGAATCCACGAATCGTTTACTGTTTGTTCCCCGAATTTCACGTGCCCGCTGAAATTAGTTGCGGACGCGCCCACCATGGTGCAGTGACGGCACGAGTCGACGACCGCCTGATAATCGTCCATGGTGAAGTCTTTGCGCTTCTGTCCTTCCAGAAATTGATCAATGTTGGTTACCACAGGACTGACCTTGCTAATAATGAAAACATCCGCGCCCAGCCGGAAGATCTTCTCCGCGACGTAGCCGTTGATGCCATTCACGAATGTCACAACGGCGATCACTGCGGCAACTCCAATAACGACTCCGAGCAGGGTCAGCACCGAGCGCAACTTGTTCGCCCACAGCGATTGCACGGCAATGCGGATGGCTTCTAGGGTGTTCATGCTGGATCCGGCTATTTACTTATACGCTGGCGGCCCTAATAAGGTTCAGTCTAACAGCAGGGCTGGCATGGATTTGTGTCGGGCTATGGCAGCCGGAAAAGGCACGGATACGCCCTTATTTCGTTTTCCCCCGGCTTTTTCGGAAAACTCGGGCGAAGATTTTATCGACATTGCGGAGTTGCCGCCGTAAGTCGAAAGCCCGCTCGATTCGGGTTCGCGGAACGCGGCTCGTAATCTCCTTATCTGCCAGAACCAGATTGCGAAGATTTAATCCTTCTTTCCATGCGCGCATTGCATGATTCTGGACTAACCGATAAGCCTCCTCCCGCGATACGCCGTTCTCGACCAGATCCAAGAGTAGCTGGCCGCTGAAAACCAGGCCGCCGGTGCTCTCGAGGTTCGCCTTCATCCGTTCCGGATAGACAAACATGGTGTCAATGAGGTTTGCAGTTTTTTGAAGCATGTAATCCACGAGCGTTGTGGAATCGGGGAAAATCACCCTCTCGACCGATGAATGCGATATGTCGCGCTCATGCCACAAAGCGACATTTTCAAATGCCGCCTGCGCGTTTGACCGTACAACTCGTGCCAACCCGCTAATTTGCTCAAAGGTCACGGGATTCCGTTTATGCGGCATGGCGGAGGATCCCTTTTGTTTCTCGCTAAAATACTCTTCCGCTTCCCGCACCTCGGTGCGCTGTAAATGGCGAATTTCTGTCGCAATTTTGTCCAACGTGCAGGCGATTACTGCTAGGGTCGCAATGTAATAAGCGTGCCGGTCGCGTTGAATTACTTGGGACGAAACCGCAGCGGCCTCCAAGCCCAATCGCTTGCAAATTTTCTCTTCCAATTCAGGGCTCAGATGAGCGAATGTTCCGACTGCACCGGAAAATTTCCCGACGCGCATTTCTTCGGCGGCGCGTTCGAAACGGACGATATTGCGTTGGGTTTCCGAATACCAATTGGCTAGTTTCAATCCGAAGGTGATTGGTTCCGCGTGCACTCCGTGGGTGCGTCCCACCATCGGCGTGTCTTTGAATTCCCAAGCCCGGCGTTCGAGAATCTCAGAAAGGTGGCGCAGGTCTTGCGCAATGATGTTGGAAGCCTGGCCGATGAGCAAGGCTTGGGCTGTGTCCACTACATCGTTGGAAGTGAGGCCATAGTGAAACCAACGGGCGTGGGGGCCAACGTTTTCGGCGACGGCTGTCGCGAAGGCGATGACATCGTGCCGCACCTCAGATTCAATTTCCTGAATGCGGTACAGTTTGAAGTCGGCCCGCTGCTTGATAGCTTTGGCCGCAGCTTTCGGGACCATGCCCGCTTCCGCCAGTGTCTGGGTTGCAGCTACTTCCACGGAAAGCCATGTGCGGAAGCGGTTTTCTTCGCTCCAGATTCTGCCCATTTCGTCGCGAGTGTAGCGTGGGATCAAGTGCGCCTGCCTCTTCGTTCTGCTGCAAAATTGAAGGACTAGGGATTCTAAACGTAGGAGGCTGTCAAAGCCAGCGTTTGCCCTTTGGGTAGTGGGTCAGGTTGGTGAACTCAACCACAGGACCCGAAGGTACACACTGGAATTCCGCTCGGACCAAATCTTCATGGCCTTTGGTCGCATCGAAGAGTGACCAATCAAATAATATCGTGATACGATATATATTATTATTTTTGAATGCGACGCTACGCTCCTGGACAGGAAATGCAACTCACTTTAGCTGACTACCAATCGTTAGCCGAGCTTCGCCATCAAATACGCCGTTTTCTCCATTTCAGCGAAACAACCGCGCGAAACAGTGGCCTCGAGCCCCGCCAGCACCAACTAATGCTCGCCCTGAAGGGATTGCCTGAAGGGGCTCGACCACGTGTTGGAGAACTGGCAGAGCGGTTACAAATCAGGCACCACAGCGCCGTCGAACTCGTAAACAGGCTCGCCCATAGAGGCTATGTGCGCCGAGTGCCCGGCGAGCAGGATCGGCGGGAAGTACTGCTCTCCCTGACTTCGAAGGGCGAGAAGGTACTTCGTGAACTGTCAATTCATCACAAGGCTGAGCTTCAAATTCGGGGCCCGGCTTTAGTTGCCACCTTGGAGCGGGCCATGCATCCGGGCTTATCTCGAAATAATGCACGCGCGAAGAAGAGAGGAGAGGAGCAGTGAAAGTGTCGGGAACTAGCGCGAAGGCCATTCCCGCAAAGACTTCTGATGCGCCGCCAATACTCGGCGTTACCGGCGCTCCCCCAGACGATCTGCCGATTGCGGAGCCCGCGCAGTTTCGCATGGTAGTGGTGTCGTTTTTAGCCGCGGGGGTGGGACTTCTTGCAGGGTTGATCGCATTTGGTCTGTATAAGCTGATTGGCCTCATCACCAATATCGTTTTCTACCATCGCTTTGTCGCAGACTTCATCAGTCCACGGCACAATCAGCTTGGGCTCTGGGTAATAGGGATGCCCGTCATCGGCGGAATAATCGTCGGATTCATGGCGAAATACGGTAGTTCCAAAATTAAGGGCCACGGAATCCCCGAAGCGATGGAAGCGGTCATTGTGAACCGGAGCCGGATCGCGCCGCGAGTAGCGATTCTAAAACCGATTTCCGCGGCTATCGCGATCGGCACGGGTGGTCCGTTTGCGCTGAAGGTCCGATCATCCAAACCGGAGGCGCGTTAGGATCGCTTGTTGGCCAGCTATTTCACACAACCGCTTCGGAAAGAAAAGTTCTTCTCGCTTGTGGTGCTGCGGCTGGTATGTCCGCAACTTTCAACACACCCATTGCGGGCGTGATTCTGGCTATCGAACTTCTGCTTTTTGAATTTAAGGCGCGGTCATTTATTCCTCTTGTGATCGCCAGCGTGCTTGCAACCGCCGTACACATGCAACTTCTGGGTCCAGGCCCGATGTTTAGCGTGGCGCATATGGAGTTCGGCGTTCCGCGCGCTCTTCCCTTTTATCTCATTCTCGGATTGATTTGCGGATTAGCGGCGGTCGGCTTTAGCAAGCTGCTTTACTGGACGGAAGATCAATTCGAAAAACTGCCGATCGACGAGCTTTGGTGGCCCGCCATCGGTGCTTTAGGCCTGGGGATCATTGGCTATTTTGTACCGCGTGTCCTCGGAGTCGGCTACGACACGATAGGGGATATCCTCAACGCTAACCTCGCTCTCAAGCTGCTCATCATCGTGATGATCGCCAAAGCGGCCGCAGTGGTGATTTCGCTGGGCTCCGGAACATCGGGAGGATTGCTGGCGCCGATGTTTATGTCGGGGGCGGCTCTCGGCGGGCTTTTCGCAATGGCAGTCAATGCAATTTTTCCCTCGGTCCATCTTTCTCCAGGGGCGTTTGCTTTGGTTGCGATGGGGGCAGTATTCGGCGCGGCATCCCGCGCGACCTTCACATTTATAATTTTTGCTTTTGAAATAACTCGGGATTACAACTCTGTCCTGCCACTCATGTTGGTTTGCGTAATCGCTGACGGAATTGGCATGCTGCTTATGCCAAAGGCGTCAATCATGACCGAGAAGTTGGCGCGTCGAGGCTTGCGGATTGATCAAAATTACGAGACGGATGTGTTGCAACAGATGATTGTTTCCGAGACCATGGATCGGGAACCGCCCACTCTTTCGGGCGATACGCTAATCGCCGAATTGGCGGATCGCGTCGCCAAACATGACCCGGCGATTATCCGCCACCAAGGTTTACTGATCCTGAACTCGGAAGGGAAACTGGCTGGGGTTCTAACTCGCGGTGATCTGTTTCGATCTTTAGGCCGCGATCCGACGGGACAGACAACCGTACTCGAAGCTGCCACGCGCCGGGTCGTCGTAACCTATCCTGACGAGGGCCTTCACGAGGCCTCCGCCAAAATGTTGCGCAACAATATCGGACGTTTGCCGGTTGTCGATCGCAGCGATTCTGGCAAAGTAGTTGGATATTTGGGTCGTCCCGGAATCATGGCTGCCCGAATGCGCCGCCTCGAAGAAGAACATGTGCGTGACCCTGGCTGGATCCGGCGGCAGAAAAAAGCTGTGATGAGTTAAGCATTACGCCATAAGGGTCGAGGCGTACTACTTCTGTGCGGCTAACTGCAAGTGGGCTGCTTGCGATTGCTTTTTCCGTGCAGCGTCAATCAATGGGTTCAGCGCGTCAACGGAGATTCCGAGCGTTCCTCCGGAAAATCCGTCGATGTAAGCGGCGTTGATTCCGATTACTTGCCCTTGAGAATTGAAGACGGGACCGCCGCTGCCCCCGTGGGCGGTGGGGGCGTCGTAAACCAACTTCTCGCCAACCACGTCTCCCAGGTGACCGCAGGTTGCCGATGGACGAATCAGAGAGAGGGCCGCGAGTTCGTTTGCCGCGTTCTGATCGTCATTCCGGTAAGCCAGCCGTTCATAAACTGCTGGAGGAGCTTTCGCCACCATCCCCAACACTCCCATGGGATAACCGATTACTGTGACCAGTTCGCCGGGCGTGGAAGGCTTGTCCGCAAAAGGCAGTGGCCGAAGCTGGCGGATGGCCGCCGAGTCGTCGATTTGCAGGATCGCCAGATCTCCTTCGGACGTCCATGCGAGCGGAGTGATGTTTACGGCGGTCGATAATCCCGGGAAAAAGGCCACGAGTTTTTCGAGCTGAGGAGCTGCGCCCTTCGCTATCAGTGCAGTTGATTCCGCATCTTCATACCAGGGTTCAGCAACGTGACGGTTTGTCGCGAGCAGTCCGTTGGCGACAACAAAGCCGCTCCCGGAAATGCGTGCTCGCAAGGAGGGCTTTCGTCCAGCGAATCCAACCCGGTAAATTCCGAACACATAACAAATCGAATTGCGATAACGATCCAGCACCATCGCAGGCATAGCTTCTTCCTGTTTCAGCCGGTTTACCTGGCTCGTTAGCTGCTGCAATTGTGATTGAACGTCTTCATTCGAAGCGCGAGGCCCCCCGTAGTAGACGAGGATCACACTCCCCACGACGAAGAAAATACCGAGCGTAACTTGAAGCACACGCTGCCAGGCATCGCAGACAGGCTCTTCCGGCGCGGAAATCTCGATCAGTTCTTCATTCATAATTCGTATTTTCGTAACATTCTTGTCGGGCTGGATCGACTCATTGCGCATTTTGGGGGTTACGCGCGTCGTCAAGGAGTCGATCTTCTATTGTCGGTGTGGGAAGCCGGGTTTCCTACGGTACCTAAGACGATGTACGGATGACTTATCTCCTCGGTTTGTAACCCAGAGCACCCGATTTTCTTCTGACGGCATCGAAGTTCTGACGGGGTGACAAATGATCAGAAAGTTGAAGTCTGGAGAATATCGATTGTACTCACGCAAGAAGAATGCCAAGACCGGAAAACGCCGCAATTTGGGAACTTTTAGTACGAGGAAAGCGGCCGAAGCACACGAAAAGGCGGTGCAATATTTTAAGAGGCAAGGCTAACGTCGTTTAGAATGCAACGTCCAAATAGAGCACGATGCTCTCACCGCTGCTCCTGCCGTACAATACTTTTGGAGGATTCATAAATGGGCTCGGTACGCAGTCATTGGTTTGTCGTTCTTTTTCTCGTCATTGGATCAGTGGCAACGCTGCATAGTGCGGATATGAAGAGTGTCGACGCTCGGCGGCAGGAGTTTAAGCAGTTGCTGGCCGACGAGTGGGAATATGAGTTGCGAGAGTCTCCAGAGCAAGCAACCGTGATCGGCGATTATCGTTACAACGACCGCTGGAGCGACATCTCGCTGGCCCATGTGGCACAAACGAAAAAAGACGAACAGAGTTGGTTAGCGCGGTTTGAAGCCGTTGACTCGACGGGCTTTCCAGAGCAGGAGCAGTTAAGCAAAGCCTTGATGGTTCGTGGTCTCAAGCAGAAAATTCAAGACATTGACCTGAAGACTTATGAGATGCCGGTTGACCAGTTCAACGGACTGCATATCGCACTAGCTCAATTCGTCGCGGATATTCCTTTTGACTCGACTAAGCATTATGAGGACTACGTCGGGCGCCTGCATCGCCTGCCGGTGCTCCTCGATCAACTGATTGAACTCATGCGGCAGGGGGCCACGGATAAGCTAATGCCGCCACGGTATCTTCTGGAGAAGACCGTAGAACAATGTAAATCCATCGCCGATCAAGCCGGAGAAGCGAATGCCTTCGGCCAGCCTGCCGCCAAATTTCCCGACACCGTTCCCGCCGCGGATCGAAAGCGCTTACACGATGCGATCGTTGCTGCTGTTGACAACGAAGTCCGGCCCTCATACCGCAAGCTACAAAGCTTTATCGCCACCGATTACGCCCCTCAAGGCCGCACTGAGCCGGGTATTTGGGCATTGCCGGATGGGGAAGCCCGTTATCGCGCCGCAATTCAGGAACTCACTACGACCAACATGACCCCAGAAGAAATCCATCAACTGGGGTTGCGGGAAGTCGCGCGCATTGAGGCCGATCAACTCGCGATCGCAAAGAAGCTTGGTTTCTCGAATTTGAAAGATTTCAGAGCTTCCCTCAAGACCAATCCCAAGTTAATTCCGACTTCGCGCGAGCAGATACTTGAAACCTTCCGGCGCTACATCGCGCAGATGCAGCCGGAGCTCCCTAAATTATTTGGCTTGCTGCCGAAGACCGCCGTGGAGGTTCGTGCTACTCAAGAGTACAGGGAAAAAGAAGCACCCTTCGCGGAGTACAACCAGGGAACGCCAGATGGATCGCGTCCGGGAATTGTGTACGTTGATACCGGAGATTATCAGCATCGGACGCTGCTTTCCGCTGAGTCCACGGCATACCACGAAGGTGTTCCCGGTCACCACATGCAGATTTCCATCGCGCAGACCTTGCCGGAATTGCCGGCCTTCCGCCAGCAGGCTTTCTATGGCGCCTATGCTGAGGGATGGGCCCTATACGCCGAGCGACTGGGCAAGGACATCGGTTTCTATCAGGATCCATACTCGGATTATGGCCGCCTGTCGGATGAAATACTGCGCGCCGTCCGCCTGGTGGTCGATACCGGAGTCCACTACAAGCATTGGACGCGCCAACAAATGGTCGACTATTTCCACGAGCACACATCGGAAGACGAGCCTAACGTTCAATCCGAGACCGACCGCTACATTGCGTGGCCGGCCCAGGCCCTTTCTTACAAGCTCGGTCAATTGGAAATACTGAAGTTGCGGGAACAAGCGAAGACGGAATTAGGCAGTCACTACGACATTCGTGCCTTTCATGACGAAATTCTCAACGGCGGCGCATTACCTCTCGATGTGCTGGATACTCGGGTTACTTCGTGGATTGCCTCACAAAAGGCCGCGGCGCAAACAACCACAAATGGAGGCTCGCAGCAGGCCGGAAAAGAATGAAAGAAGATTGGCAGAATTGAATGCTGAAAGATTTTGCCATCTCTATCGTTCGCACTCTGCACGGGGCCGGGCATCAGGCATTTCTTGTTGGCGGATGTGTGCGCGATCTGCTGACCGGCCGCGAACCTGCCGACTACGACATCACTACGGATGCGACTCCCGATGAAGTCATGCGGATTTTCCCCGATACATACGCCGTCGGTGCGCAGTTTGGCGTGGTTTTGGTGCCTGTGCCGGAAGACTCCGCGGGGAACGGAAAGAATCTCACGGTCGAGGTCGCGACATTCCGCAGCGATATCGGCTACTCAGATGGGCGCCATCCTGATGAGGTACGGTTCAGCAAAGATCCTCGCGAAGATGTTGAGCGCCGCGACTTCACCATCAACGGGCTGCTGCTCGATCCGTTGAAAGACGAAGTTCTCGATTTTGTTGGCGGACGAGCCGACATCGCCGCGAGAATTGTCCGCACAATTGGCAGCGCTGAAAGGCGATTTGCCGAGGATAAGCTGCGGATGCTAAGGGCCGTCCGATTTGCATCGCGGTTTGGATACTTAATCGAACCGGTAACATTTGCCGCGATTCAAGAGCTTGCGGCTGAAATTCGGCAGGTTTCGAGAGAGCGCGTCCGCGATGAGCTGACAAAGATGCTGACCGAGGGCCATGCTCGGGAAGCGTTTCTTCTGCTCGATCAAACCGGGTTGCTGGGTGAGGTGCTTCCCGAAATCTCGGCGATGAAAGGGGTTCAGCAGCCACCTCAGTTTCATCCCGAGGGCGATGTTTTTGTTCACACCATGCTGTTGCTGGAAAAGTTACCGCGCCCTTGTCCTTCCACACTGGCGTGGGGAGCCCTGTTGCATGATGTGCGGAAGCCGCCCACATTTCGAGTTGCTCCTGATCGAATCCGCTTCGACGGTCATGTGGAAGTCGGAGTGAAAATGGCGGAAGCAATTTGCCAGCGCCTTCATTTTTCCAACAGCGACATGGATCAGATCCTGGCGCTGGTGGACAATCACATGCGATTCGCTGATGTTGAGAAGATGAAGGAATCGACATTCAAGAGATTTATTCGGATGCCGCGTTTCGAAGAGCATCTGGAATTGGATCGGCTGGACTGCGAATCGGCTCATGGTGACTTGACGCTCTACGATTTCACGCGCAACAAAATGGCGGAGATTCCACAGGAAGCCATTCGCCCAGAGCCACTGATTACGGGCGAAGCCCTGATTGCCGCGGGGTACAGTCCAGGGCCCGCTTTCAAAGAAATTCTAGCTGCCGTTGAGGACGGACAACTGGAAGGCCGGTTGGCTTCGAAGGATGCGGCAATGAGTTTCGTAACCAGACAGTTTCCGTTGGAATAGCCGATAAAAGTCGTTTTTGCCGATTCCGCAGATTTCTTGTCAAGAGGTCAAAGTCGCTCAAATTTGCTTAAGTCGTTGAATGCAATCCAAATATATTTATTGGAAAGGTGGCATGATTACCCTGGTGAAATTGTTATGCTGGATGTATAGCGTAAATTTAGACGGTCTTGCCAGCGGTGCTGGAACTCAAAAATGAAAGTTAATGACAAAGACGTCAGCTACGTCGCCGACCTCAGTAACCTGGAACTATCGGCGAAGGAGCGCGAGCGCATGGTGCGGGATCTGAATTCGATTCTGGGGCATATTGATGCGCTTGAAAAGCTGGACACATCGAACGTCCAGCCCATGGCGCAAGTTTCGGACCGTTACGGAGTGGATCAGTCCAAGCAGGGAAGCGAGCGTTTTGCATATGCCAGCCGAGAGGACATTCTCTATGGGCTGCGAAAGTCTCTACCACACGAAGAGGCACTAGCCAACGCACCGGATGCAGATGGAATTTTCTTCAAAGTGCCGAAGGTGATTGAGAGATAATCCGCCAGCACTCAAACATTCAGCAATCAGCACTCGAACGCAGCCTACGCCGGGATAGAATTTCGATTAATCGGTTCAGCAGGCCTTCACCGCAAATGGATCTCAAATTACTTACAATCGACGCCGCACGCTCAGCGGTGCAGGACGGCAAAATCACAGCCGCTGCGCTGGCGGAATCTTTTTACGCAAAAATCGAGAAAGACGATCCGCAGATCGGATCTTATCTCGCGCTCTCGAAAGACCGCGGATTCGCCAAGGCTGCTGCCATCGATGACATAGCGAAGAAAGGAGAGGCGTTACCGCCACTTGCGGGAGTCCCCGTTGGCATCAAGGATGTGCTGGTGACCCGCGGGGTTCGTACAACTGCGGGATCGAAGATTCTAGGAAACTATATCCCTCCCTACGACTGCACTGCGGTAGCGCGGCTGGAATCCGCCGGAGCCGTGGTTTTGGGAAAGATGAATTGCGACGAGTTCGCGATGGGATCGTCCAATGAGAACTCGGCGTGGAAGCCGGTGCACAATCCTCGCGATTTAAGCCGTGTGCCTGGGGGATCATCAGGAGGATCTGCCGCTGCGGTCGCTGCGGATTTGGCAGTCGCCACGCTTGGCAGTGACACCGGTGGCTCCATTCGCCAGCCTGCTTCGTTTTGCGGAGTGGTCGGATTGAAGCCGACTTACGGGCGTGTGTCGCGATATGGATTGATCGCGTTCGCTTCCTCGCTCGATCATATCGGGCCGCTGACAAAAACGGTAAGAGATGCTGCAATCGTACTGCGCACGATCTCCGGACGCGACCCGATGGATTCTACTTCCGCCGAAGTTCCAGTGCCCGATTATGTCGCGGAGTTGGCGAAGCCGATTCGCGGTATGAAAGTGGGCGTGGCGCGAGAGTATATGGGTGAAGGACTGGATCCCGAAGTTCGAAGAGCAGTCGAAGATGCGGTCCAAAGCCTCGCCAAGTTAGGTTGCGAGATTGTCGAAGTTTCGTTACCGCATACCGAGTACGCCATACCCACTTACTACATTGTCGCTACAGCAGAGGCTTCCTCGAATTTGGCCCGCTTCGATGGCGTCCGGTACGGATACCGTGCTGAAAACGCCCGTACACTTTCGGAAATGTACAGGCGAACCCGCGATCTCGGATTCGGCGCTGAAGTGAAGCGCCGCATCATGCTCGGGACGTACGCTTTGAGCGCCGGTTACTACGACGCCTATTATCTCAAGGCGCAAAAAGTGCGAACGCTGCTGACACGCGATTTCGACGATGCTTTCAAACAAGTGGATGCGATCGTCGCGCCGACCAGCCCCACGGCAGCGTTTAAGCTAGGAGACAAGACTGACGATCCGCTAGCGATGTATCTCGCCGATATTTACACGGTGACGGCGAATCTCGCCGGCATCCCTGGGATTTCGATTCCCTGCGGGCAGACCAAGGAAAAATTGCCGATTGGAATGCAGATTTTCGGAAAGCATTTCGATGAGGCAACGATTCTGCGTCTCGCGCATGCGTACGAACAGGCCGCCTAGGAAGCGGCACAGTCCAAAAGCAAGTCTTTCTTTATTTCAATAGCGATCGCCATCGGCTCCGGCTGGTGGCGATTTTGTTTTTCCGACTAAAAGTACTTCCGAGCTAACGATTTCACAAAACTTAAACAGGAGATGCACTCATGAAAATAAAATCGATGAGCAAAATCGTGCTGTCCGTGGTGTTGAGCATTTCGGTGATCACCACTGCGTGTAGTTCGCAATGGTTGAATGTGGCGCTATCAGACTTGCCGGTGCTAACCCAGATGGCGCTTAACATCGCTACGCTTGTGGCGACGCTGCAATCTGGGCAACAGGTTGATCCCGCCGAAATCACTGCTGTACAAAATATTTCCGCGGAGGCTAGCCGGGACCTTGCGCTGTTGCAGAGCCTTTATAACGAATACAAAGCCAATCCGAATGCAAGCACCCTTCAAAATATCCAGAACACGATTACGAAGATTACACAGAGCATTCCGGTTCTCCTGCAATCGGCGCATGTGAGTGATCCGACGACAGCCGCAAGGCTTTCCGCGGGAGTTAACTTGATCCTTACCACAGTTTCGAGCATCGCCGCGCTGATGCCACAGACAACTCCGGCGACATCCCAAGCAGGGCTGAAGATTGCGGTTCCGAACGCCAAAGAACTCAAGAAGCAATGGAATGAGCAGGTATGCGGACCCATATCCGGCCCAGCGCACGCGATTGCCGATGCCTGCGTGGTGAGGTGATGAGATGAGCCTCCCGGTAATTGCAATCACCAACGCGTCGACTTGTCTGACTGATGAGCAAGTGCAGTCTGTAATTCCGTCCCTGCAAAGGCAGGTGACACGGGACTTCAACGCCTATTGGGATATCGACTGTTCGCTTGCTTTCCTATCCCAGAAAGAACCGCTGCCCGCTGGATGGTGGCAGATCGTGGTGACCGATGATCCCGATCAAGCGGGCGCCCTTGGCTATCACGAACTAGCCAGCACTGGGGCTCCGCTGGGGAAAGTCTTTGCTGCGCTCGACATCGACAGCGGCTCGTCGTGGACCGTAACTTTAAGCCATGAGCTGTTGGAGATGCTGGGAGATCCCTGGATTAACTGGTGCGCGGAGGCTCCAGATGGCAAACTATTCGCACTCGAAGTTTGCGATGCCGTGGAGGCCGATCATTTGGGGTATGAAATTGATGGCGTAACTGTGTCAGACTTCATTACGCCGTCGTGGTTCGAGCCAACAGAGGCCGATCGAGTTGACTTTATGAAACGAATCTCAAAGCGGCTCGAACTTGCACCCGGAGGGTACATCTCTGTTTTGGATCCGGCGAAAGGATGGACACAACTTTCCGCCGAAGACCTGGGAGGCCCAGCGATACCAGCGGGCAGTAGAAGGTCGCGAAGGGCAATGGATAAGGCAGAATGGAGGAAGAGCGAGAGGTAATTGTAGGTTAGTTATTTCCGCCGCCAACGCACGCTTTCCTTGGTGTTCTCCACCAGAATGCCCGCGTTCGTCAATTCGGCACGGAGTGCGTCCGATATCTTGAAGTCTCGTGACTTCCGGGCGGCTTCCATCTCCGAGATTTTCTTTTCGATATCAGCGTCGGAGAGCTGTTGCGCTCCTACCGCATCGTTCAGTTCGCTGCTGATATCAGCTTCGCGGCCTTCGGTTTTCGCCCACTCGACAACTTTCTTCATCTTTGGGCCGTCGTCGTCTTTGAGTACCGAAAAAATCGCATCGAACTGTTCTAAGGCGGCGAGCAGCTGCGGCACGTCGTCTTTTTTTATTTGGTTTGCGTCCATCGCCACGTTAGCGGAACGTATTAAATCAAAAATTGCCGCCTGAGCTTGCGCGGTATTCAGATCGTCCTCGAATGCAGCGCGAATGCGATCCCGAGCCTGCTTTGCAAGTTCGGCCATAGCATCGGTCGAGCCATCGGGGAAATTTCCACAAGAGATGCGGCCTTGAAAATTTCTCAGGCGCTCGACTGACGCGGCTGCTTGCTGCAATCCGTCGAAAGTAAAGTTAAGTTGATGGCGATAAGGGACGGAGGCCAACAAATACCGGATGCTGGAAGGCTTGTATCCTTTCAGTACTAGATCGCGCAGGGTGAAGAAGTTTCCCTGGCTCTTCGACATCTTCTCGCCTTCGACGAGTAAGAATCGCGCGTGGAACCAGAATCGAGCAAACATTTTGCCGGTGTTCGCTTCGGATTGCGCAATTTCATTTTCATGGTGCGGGAAAATGAGATCTTCTCCCCCAGCATGCAAATCGAAGGTTTCTCCCAACTCTTCCATCGACATTACTGAACATTCGATATGCCATCCCGGCCGGCCAGGACCAATCACACTCGGCCAAAACGCCTCGCCGGGCTTCGGCGCTTTCCAAAGCGCGAAATCGCGAGCGTTATCTTTTTCGTATTCATCGACGTCTACTCGTGCGCCGTCTTCCATTCCGGCAAAATCGCGCTTTGAGAGTTTCCCGTAACCCGGAAACTTTGCGATCCTGAAGTAATAAGACCCATCTTCGGCGCGATAAGCAAAACCCTTCTCCACCAGCTCCGCTATGAATTTCGCCATGGCTGGAATGTGATCGGTGGCGCGCACGAAGACCGGCTGTTCGATGTTTAGCGCCGTGGCGTCCTCCATGAAGGCGCTCTCGTACTTGGCCGTGTATTGCGTGACGCTGATTCCATCGCGCGCGGAGTTGCGAATGATCTTGTCGTCTACGTCAGTGATGTTCATCACGTGACGCACCTTGAACCCACTTTGGCGGAGGAAACGGACCAGAATATCGATGGCCACGAAAGTACGGAAATTGCCGATATGGCCATAGTCGTAAACCGTGGGTCCACATGCGTACATGCGGACCTGGCTGGGTTCGAGCGGAGTGAACTCCTCGACTTTCCCGGACATCGTGTTGTAGAGACGAAGTGCCACGGTTAAGAACCTGAAACGCGCACAGAATCTGTAATTCTAGGGTTCGAGAGAAACACGGTCAAACGCGGCCGCTTGCTGCCGCCGAGGAATGAACTGGCTGGTTGCCGTGGAGACGCTGTCCCACAAGCAAAATGTAGTGCAGCGCCGAGATAATCGTGAAGGCAAAAGTAGCCCGCAGAGAGGTCAGGCGTGCAATCGAAACCCAGCGCGTATGATCAACCTCATAGAGCATCACGAAGAATACAGCAGCGACCTGGGCAAATGTGTTGGCTTTTCCAAAAATACTGGGCCGAAAGTCGCGAAGTCCGGCGATGGCAAAAAGTACGGCGCTGGCGGCCAGGATGGAAACGTCGCGGCTGAAAACTAACACCGTGAACTTCCACGGCACCTTGTGAAGAATCGAAAGCACTAAAAACATCGTACTCAACAGCAACTTGTCGGCGATGGGATCGAGATACTGGCCCAATAGAGTCTGTTGTTTGAGAGTTCGCGCGAGGAGGCCATCCAATCCATCACTCAGCCCTGCGAGGACGAACAAAGTGAGCGCCGAGACATAGTGGCCTTCCACTAGTTTTATTACGATGAACGGCAGAAACGCCATCCGCAGCAACGTAAGCTGGTTAGGCGCGGTCAGCAGGTGAGAAAGCTTCACAATCGATCCTCAATCGTGATTCTAGTATTGCATGGCGGACGAGCTTCATTCAGCTTCGCCGATCTTCCGAACCTTAAATACCCTGAATAGCATCCATAGGCTCCATGAGAGCGCCTTGTGACGAATCGGTGATGCGGTCTGCAACTGGCGGAGTTCCTTGTAAGCCAGAGGCGACCACCTGGATACTGACTGCAACCATCCTCGCTTCGAGCATGGCTTTCATCGATAGTACTGTCGTCACGGTTGCTCTGCCATCCATCCAGGGGAGTTTTCATGCAACCGTCGTTGACGTGCAATGGGTGGTTGAATCTTACGGATTATTTCTGGGCGCATTAATTCTGGTTGGCGGCTCGCTCGGAGACCTATTTGGCCGGCGGCTGATTTTCCTGATGGGGGTAGCTACTTTCGCGGCGGCTTCCGCAGGTTGCGGGTTTGCTTCGAACATTCATCAATTGATCATTGCGAGAAGCATTCAGGGTGTGGGGGCTGCTCTCCTCGTGCCCGGAAGCCTTGCGATTGTGAGTACGTCTTTTGACGAAAAGGGTCGCGGCCCCGCGATTGGCACGTGGTCAGGCTTCACGGCGATCACGACTGCGGTTGGGCCAGTTCTTGGCGGCTGGCTGGTGGATCATGCTTCGTGGCGGTGGGTATTCTTCATCAATCTTCCACTTGCGGTGGCTGTAATCGTGATTTCGGTATGGTGGATTCCGGAAAGCCGAAGCTCTGTTTCTAGCCGTATTGATTGGTTGGGAGCACTTCTTGCCACGGCCGGGCTCGGAGGTTTGATTACCGGACTCATTGAGTCAACTAACCTCGGATGGCGGAATCCACTGGTTTTTGGCAGTCTGATCGTGGGAATGGTTTGTGTTGTTGGTTTGCTGTATGTGGAAGCGCATGTCCCTGCGCCGATGCTCCCGCTCGCGCTGTTCGACTCCCGAAGTTTTAGTGGCGCAAATCTGCTTACCCTATTTCTGTACGCCGCAATTGGTATTTTCTTTTTCTTGTTCCCCTTGAACCTGATCCAGGTCCAGGGATATTCCCCGACGGCAGCGGGTGCGGCCATGCTTCCGTTGATCTTGCTTATGTTTTTTCTTTCTCGCTGGTCTGGTGGACTTGTTTCGCGTTATGGGAGAGCGCCACTGATAATTGGCCCTCTGGTCGCCGCGCTGGGTTTCGTCCTTTTTGCTATGCCTTCAGTCGGGGAGAGTTATTGGAAGGTATTTTTCCCTGCGATATTGGTCCTCGGGTTCGGAATGGCAATCACCGTCGCCCCTCTCACCACTATTGTCATGAGTTCAGTGAGCCAGGACCGCGTCGGCACGGCCTCAGGAATCAATAATGCTGTAGCCCGGGTGGCTGGCGTACTGGCGATTGCAGTTCTTGGAATTGTAATGGTGAAGGCTTTTGGATCCCGACTAGATCACAGCTTGGCTGACTTCTCGCTGCCGCCAGCCATTTCTCAGGCGATTCATGCAGAGGAGACCAAACTTGCTGGTCTGCAAGTGCCTGCTGGCGTCGACCCCGATACGGCTGTTGCCATTAGGAAATCCGTCGCGGAAGCGTTTGAATTTGGATTCCGAATTGTCGTGTTGATTTGCGCGAGCCTTTCTGTGGCCAGCGCTGTGACTGCTTGGCTCATGATCCCGACGGAGCGCGTGACCAAGTAGTGCGTGAGGCAGAAAATCGGCGGTTCAATGTGATCTCTCCTTGGCGTGACCATTCGGTTCGTCAGCACTAAGGGGAGGGTTGATGCCCACTGCCGGCAAAGGCTCACATGGTAAAATTCTTGCTGGCCCCGCACCATAGCTGTCGCCAACAAATGTAGGCGCGTAGCTCAGTTGGTTAGAGCGCTACCTTGACACGGTAGAGGTCAGGAGTTCGAGTCTCCTCGTGCCTACCATATTTGATTTTGCAAGTCTGACTCTGCCTATTTCATACATCAAAGAACACAGTTTCGTCCTTGCCGGAGAGATGTATATCGAGCACCCAGTCGCACTCGCCTTCCGCGACTCGTTGGGCGAACAAAGTATAGCGGCGTTCGTCAGGAACGAGGGCCAGGACTGGATCCGCATCGTTGGCGAGATCTTCTGCAAAATAGAGACGAGTGGCGAGCCGCTTTAAGATACCCCGTCCAAAGATAGAAACGTTGAGATGGGAAGCTTGCACCGATAACTCGTCATCTGCCGGAACAAAGCCGGGCTTGATTGTTTCGAAAATGCAAATTCCGTTTTGATCTGTTGCCAACCTTCCGAAACCAAAAAACTCCGGATCTTCCATTTTGCCTTGTGGGTCGTCGGGATGCCTGTATTTCCCTTCGGCATCCGCCTGCCAGATTTCGATCATGGCATCAGGGACTGGCTCGTTATTTCCATCCAACACTCGAAACAATATGCGTAGACGCTCCCCTTTCGCTTTAGGTCCGGCGATTTTAGTTACCGAGTGCTTTGCCGTAAGTCCGAGGTGAAAATACGGTCCGGCAGTTTGAGATGGCGTTGAAAGTAGGTTCATGTTGTCTCGAAGGGCGTGGATTCACGGCCGCGAAGGACAATATCGAAACGGTAGCCGAGCGCCCATTCCGGCTTAGTTTTCTCTAAATCAAGATTTGCAATCAACCTTTGGCGCGCACTCTCGTCAGGAACGGATTGGAAGACTGGATCATACGCAAATAGCGGGTCACCGGGGAAATACATTTGAGTAATAAGACGTGTCGCGAAGGCTCGCCCAAAAAGCGAGAAATGAATATGTGCCGGGCGCCATCCATTAAAGTGGTTTAGCCACGGATATGCGCCGGGCTTGATCGTCACAAATTTGTAGTTGCCGCTGGCGTCGGTCAGAGTTCGGCCGCAGCCGGTAAAATTTGGATCGATCGGCGCTGGATGTTGGTCGTTACTGTGGGAGTATCGACCCGCAGCGTTGGCCTGCCAAATCTCAATCAAAGTGTTGCTCACGGCGCGACCGCGATCGTCGAGCACTCGACCTGAAACAATGATGCGTTCTCCGAGCGGTTCACAAGCGTGTTGACGTGTGAGGTCGCTGTCGGTTTCAGCGATTGCCTGATCCCCGAACATGGGCCCTGTTATCTCCGAGAGCGTATGCGGCAACAATATCGGGGGATTGCGTGGTGCGCGATCAATGGTTGACCGGTACGGTGGATATAGTGATGGCGGTTGACTCTCTGGATCAGCGCGGCGGTAGGGGATGACTTTGACCATCCAGTTCCGTGGGGCGCACGTACGCTCAAGAGCGTGAATGCGCAGGTTTGCCTTCTGAGATTTATCACGCAACTCGTCGGCATCGCAAGTTTTCTCGTCCAGCCGCCCTACCGCGTATTCTTTTATGAACGAATGCGTGTCATCGAGAAGTACGATGTGTTAATTCTCGGCGGTGGAGCTGCTGGCCTGATGTGCGCATCAGAGGCTGCCGAGCGGGGGCGGCGAGTTGCCGTCCTTGAACGCGCTGGCCGGATTGGGAAGAAGATCCTTATTTCCGGTGGTGGACGTTGTAACTTCACCAATATTCATTGCACCTCTGAGAATTTTATTTCCGCCAATCCCCATTTCGCTAAGTCTGCATTGTCGCGATATACACCGGCGGATTTCGTCGCTCTGGTTGAGAAGCATTCCATCCCCTATCACGAGAAGACTCTCGGACAACTCTTTTGCGATCGCGCCGCCACCGATATCACGGAGATGCTGGAGCGCGAGTGCAATGCGGAAGGAGTGAAGATATTTTTGGACTGCAATATCCTCGAGGTGGAGGCCAGCACAGGTTTTGTCGTGCGCACCGAAAGCATTGAATTTCAGGCGCCAGTCCTGGTGGTCGCAACCGGAGGCCTCTCAATACCTAAAATGGGGGCGACGTCCTTTGGCTATGATTTGGCTCGCAAATTTGGCGTTAACATTTGCGACACCAAGCCAGCATTGGTTCCGCTTGTCCTCAACTCGAAAGATCAGAGCGATTATTGCGATCTGACAGGAGTATCCGCGGAGGTAAGCGTCAATTGCGGTGGTCAATTTTTCAGAGAAGCAATGTTAGTTACTCACCGTGGTTTAAGTGGACCGGCGATTTTGCAGGCTTCTTCGTACTGGGATAACGGTGAGCCGGTTCACATCGACCTAGCGCCAGACCAGAATGTGACGGAAGCAATTCTTCAAACCACCGTTCGGAATGCGACGAGTGCCTTGTCCGCTTTGCAGAAGTTTCTTCCGGCTCGCTTTGCCAGACGCTGGCTTGATTTAAATTCTCCAACGGCATGGACGAATCAGGCAGTCGAAGATCTCGAACGCCGAATCCACAGCTGGACTGTACGTCCCGCCGGAACCGAAGGCTATCAAAAAGCGGAAGTCACAGCTGGGGGAGTCGATACCGCTGAATTGTCGGCAAAAACAATGGAGTGTAAAAAGGTGCGAGGGTTGTTCTTTATTGGAGAGGTCGTGGACGTGACCGGCCATTTAGGCGGTCACAACTTTCAGTGGGCCTGGTCGTCGGGAGTGGCGGCAGGGCGTGCTTTAAGTTAGGTTTCGAACGGCTTGAGAGCGTTGTAGTCCCATCTGAATCACTTCCGCCAGATGCAGCGCCTGGCGGCCTGTGCATTGAGATATTTGTTCGCGGCAACTGAAACCATTAGCGATGATCAGACAGTCCTGAGGCGCTCGTCGCACTGCGGGCAAAAGCTCGAGTTCGCCAATTGCTATTGAAGTTTCGTATTTTTCTTTCTCAAAGCCAAACGATCCTGCCATCCCGCAACAGCCAGGCGCCGGCATCTCACAGTCCATCGCCATCGCGTGTAGGACCGCCTCTTCATCAGTCATTTTCATGATTGATTTGTGGTGGCAGTGTCCGTGGACAATGGCTTTGCGATTCAGTTTCGGCAACGAAAAGTCAGCAGCATTTTTCAGCAGGAACTCGCTGAGCAGAAATGTTTGCTTAGATAATCGGCTCGCCCGCTCATCTTCAGGGAATAAGTTCAACAATTCGTCGCGAAATACAGCTGCGCAACTCGGCTCTAGTACCACAACCGGTATCCCTGCATCAATTTCCGCAGCCAGAACGTGCAGAATGTCCAGCAAGAGCCGCTTTGCACGATCAAGCATTCCAAAGTCATAAAGCGGACGGCCACAGCACAAAATCTTTTTCGGTAACCGCACTCGAAATCCGGCATGCTCCAGGACTTCCACGGCAGCTCTGGCCGTCTCGGGATGAAAATAATTGTTGAACGTATCCGGCCACAGCAGCACGGGAGGTCCGTTCAAATTCTTAGGCTGACGGCGCTTGAACCATGCCC
>Ga0073928_10002976_pt1 | contig 27637 bp, 31 predicted proteins | sample PaiPotPPA55metaG_FD_76969 | JGI IMG/M metagenome (GOLD analysis project Ga0073928, IMG submission 76969) | Iron sulfur acid spring bacterial and archeal communities from Banff, Canada, to study Microbial Dark Matter (Phase II) - Paint Pots PPA... ...
CGCGCTCGGCGATGCGGCGGCCGCCGAAGAACACGAGCGCGGCGGCTGCGGTGCCCAGGCCCACGCCGCGCCAAACGTCGCGGAAGACGTAGTGGCCGAGCTCATGCGCGACGACGAAAATCGTTTCGGACGGCTGGAAGTGGTCGAGCAACGTATCGCCGATAACGATGCGCTTGGTTCCGAGGAGTCCCGTGACGTACGCGTTGGCCTTCTCCGTTTGCCGGCTCATGTCGACGCGCAACAGCGTCGCGTCGCCCGCACCGTAGCGGGCGGCGAGCGCGCGCACTCGATCGGCAAACTCACCTTCGAGCGGTTCGAACTTATTGAACAGCGGTGCGATGAACGTCGGTGCAACGACGTTGGCGAGAACGAGCAGCGGAAAGGCGCCGAGCGTCGCGAGCAGCGGCCAGCGCCGGGGCGCCCGCGCGACCGCGAACGCCAACAGCTCGACGAGCGGAACGGCGATCGCGGGCGCGATCGCAGCGCTCTTGGCGTAGTCGGCGAACCACGCGGCGTCGCTTTGTTTCGAGAGGCCATAGCGCCGGTCGAGCGCATGTCCTTCGACGAAGTCGACGGGCAACTCGAGCAGCGCCGTTCCCACGAACGCGAGCGTCACGAGACTCAGCCGGCGCAGCCGGGGTTCCGGTTCGCCCGCCGGAACTTCGAGCAACGGTCCCAGACCGTAGGCGGCGTAACCGAGCGTGGCGAGCGATCGCGCCATTCCGGCGAGCATCAGTCCGCGCCGCAGCGCGCCGTAGGCTTTGGGGTTCGCTTCGAGCGCCGGGGCCGGCGCCCGCAATTCGCCCGCGGCTTCCTGGGTTCGAACCGCGATGTAGCCGAGGGTACCGCCCGCAAGCAAACCGATGAGAAAACGGCGCATGGGAGAAGCGTTACCACGTGACGCTACTTCGAAACTGCCGAATTCTCGCCGCGGCGGCGATCCTCGCGATCGCGCCGTGCGCCGCCGGGGCGCAAGCGGTGTCGCCGATCGACTACGGTTCGGGCGCGATCGCGGACGCTCGCCTCGGCGTCGCGCTCGCGACGATGTCCGAGCTTGCGGATGCGCCGGCGCTGCTCGGTCGCCCGTCGTCGCAGCAGTTCGTCGACGATGCGTTCGCGCGCGTGCAGACGATCGCCGGCGCCGACTCCGACGTCCGCTCGCACGTGACGCGCTGGCGCGACACGCTGCGCCCGGATGCGGCCGGCTACAATCGCAACGCGGCGTACGCCGCCGCGGGCGACCTGACCAAAGCGTTGCTGCGCGCGGTCGGGTCGCCGCGCGACCACCTGATCTCGCTCGGCGTGCTCGCCGAACAGGTGTCGTACAACGCGCGCGTGCTCCACGATCCCGGCATCGACGACGGCGATCGCGCGGCGATTGGTGCCGACGACGCCGCCGATGCGCTCGCCCCGGGCCTGAAGGACGTGCGAGCCGAGATCGCCTCGATCGCGTCGAAACGCTGGACCGCGGCCGCAACGTCCGCCGGAAAACTCGTGAGCGCGCTGCTCGGATCGAGCTTCGGGACGCCTTTCCCACCGAGCAATCGCGTCTGGCTCGTGCTCTTGCGCGTCCGCCCGACGACCGCGGATACGGCCCGGCGCGCGGAGCACTACTGGCTCGACGTCGTACGGTTCGACGGGACGCACCAAACGATCGGCGGATACCCGAACGACACGACCGACTACGCGCACGACGCGCGCCGTCTGCTCTGCGGGTTCAACAAGGAACTCGACGAAACGAGCGATCGCATCATCCCAATTGCCCCCGGTGCGGGTACGACGAGCGAACAGCTCGCGGCGGCGCTCGTGCGGCTGTGCAACGACCAGCGCGTGTCGGGCCTGCGGTATCATGTGCGCGACGCCGACGACGATAAGATGATCGCGGATCTCGTGTTCCGCGCGGGCGTGCTCGTCGGCCCGATCCTCAAAGCGGCCGCGAGCCGCTAGCTCCGCCGACAGGCACTGCGCCCGCGAGCGCGCAACTACGGCGCATGGCCGTCTATCCGCTACGTGGTAAGCACGTCGTGATCACCGGCGCCTCCGACGGCATCGGCCGCGAGCTCGCGCTCGAGGCTGCAAAACGCGGCGCGCGCGTCTCGCTGGCCGCGCGTTCGGAAAACAAGCTCGACGCCGCCGTCGCCGAAATCACCGCCGCGGGTGGATCGGCCGTCGCGGTTCCAACCGACGTCGCGAGCGAAACCGCATGCCGGCGGCTGATCGAGCGCGCGCTCGCCGTGCACGGCGACGTCGACGTGCTGGTCTGCAACGCCGGGCTCGGCTCGGCAACGCAAGGCGACGAGCTGATCGACGTGGACGTCGTGCGCAAACTGATGGACGTCAACTTCTTCGGCGCCGTCTATGTGACGGCGGCAGCGCTGCCGTCGATCCTGCGGCGGCGCGGTCTCGTAGTCGCCGTGTCGTCGATTCAAGGATTGCTCAGTTTGCCGAAGTCGTCCGCCTATTCCGCGAGCAAACACGCGATGCAAGGGTATTTCGCATCGCTGCGCGTCGATTTGCGCGGGACGGGCGTCGACGTGACGATCGTCTCGCCGGGTGCCGTCGCGACGAACATTCACCGCGGTCAGGAAGTCCGCTACCGCGGCATGACGATGGAGAAGGTCGCGCGGCGGTCCATGTCCGCGCGGACGTGCGCGAAGCTGATCTGCGGCGCGATCGAAGCGCGCCGCCGCGACTTCGTGATGACGCGCGGAGCCGGCATCGCAGTCAAGCTCCAGCCGTTCGCGCCCGACTTCGTCGACCGCTTCGTCGCCGCTTCGGTCCGCCGGCTCTACCGCTAGGCCGACGCCGACCTTCGTTCGGCTACCGCGCCGATTCGAAGACGAGCCTCATCGCGGAGAAGTCGAGCGTCAGCGCGCCGCGTTTGAAGAGTTCCGCCGATAGCGTGCCGGCCACGGCGAACGGGAAGATGCTCGTGCGGTCGCCGTCCGGCATGAACACGCCGGGCAATCTGCGGAACGTCCGTCGGTCGAGGGTGACGTCGGCCACGAACGGCAACGTCCGCGTCGTGCCGCCACCGCCGAAAAAGAAACCGGGATGCGAAGCGTCCGGAACGATGCGCGCCCGAGCCAGCTCGGCTTTCGTTAGGTCGACGCCGATCCCGGGGCCACCGGTGTCGACGTTGAAAAGCGCCGCGGGCGCGTCGTTCACGCGCGCCCAGGTGAAGATGGCGTGATCGGGCACGAGGAGCAGCGGTACGATCGCAGCACCGCGGCCGCGCACTCGGGCTTCAAAGGCTTGCGAGGCCGCCTTCGGCCGCAGCACGAGCCGGCGCTTTACGTAATCGATCGTCGCGAGAAAACGGTACAAGACGTTCGTGCCGATGACGCCGTCGACGCCCGGCGGCATCGCCGGCGGCATGTGGATCGGGATCGAGCGGATCGTCGCTGATCCGAGCGTCAGCGTCTCGACGTGACCGACCCGTAACGCGCCTCGCCGCCCGCCCGCGAACACGCCTTCGCCGGCCGGCTTCGTCGCGACGCCGAGCGCTTTGACGAACGAGGGGCTCAAATCGAGCCCGGGACCGCCGGTATCGAGGACTAAGTTCGCGCGCTTCCCGTTGACGCGCGCTCTGAGCTGCGGCAATGGATCGGCGCGCTCGAAGGGCACGTCCGTTTCCGAGGTCGCGAATTCAACGCGATAGTTTGGTCCGCCGTCGCGCCGATCGGCGATCGCTCCGAGAAGACGGCCGGCGCGCGGGTCCCCGGGAGCGTCGGCCGCGAGCGCGCGGGCGTAACGCTCGGCCTCGTCGAGCCGGTTGCGATAGAGCGCGATCCGCGCCATGCCGAGTTCCGCTGCTGCGTCATGCGGTGCGGCCCGAAGCGTCGCCGCATAGGCCGATTCGGCCGCCGTAAAATCGGCAACCGCGAAGCGTGCGTCGCCTCGCTCACCGGGAACGGACGGGCTCGCCGGCTGCGGCGCGGCGGCCGATGCCGGCGGCTCCGAAGGCGCGATGAGTGGCGACGGAACGGCAGGCGCGCCGAAGAGCGAGGCGATGAGCATGGCCGCGATTAGCTGGTGCATGGCTCGGAGATGTCCGGCGGGGTGATTTCGTTGGCGCGGGCGCCAACGTTTCGTGGCATTCGCGCGTCTTGCACGCAGGCGCAAGCGCCGAACCTACGTGGAGGGATCGTTCGACTGGATTTCCCGGTCAGTGTCGTGCGCGCCGCCCAATCGGGCGACACGGCTGCCGTCAGCGTGCTCCTTCGCGGGGCGTGGCCGGCGGCGTTTCGCATCGCCCGCTCGATCCTCATGGATAACGCAGCCGCTGAGGATGCGGCCCAGGCCGGTTGCGCGCGAGCGTTCGAAGCGCTCGATGCGCTGCGGCGGCCGGACCACTTCGCACCGTGGTTCTACCGAATCGTCGTGAATGAGGCGAAGAGCCGCCTGCGAACGCGATCCAGAGAACTCCCGCTCGACCGTATCGTCGAGCGCCCGGGTGAGTGGCGCGACGAGATCGGCGCGCGTGACGATCGGATGGACGTGCGTGCGGCGATCGACGCGCTCGAACCCGGCCTGCGCGCGACGATCGTGCTACGGTACTACTTCGGGATGCGCAGCGCCGAGATCGGCCGAGTGCTTTCGATATCGCCCGTTACCGCACGCTGGCGCCTCATGACGGCACACCGTAAGCTGCGCGTGTTGCTGGAACCACCCGCGCGAGCCGGCTTGGCGATTCGAAAAGAGCCGTGCAGATGAACGCTCGATCCGTTGACGAGATAGCCCAGCACGTCGTCGCTTATTGCGAGGCGATCGAGATTCCGGCCTTCGACGAAGCCGCGTTCGCAGCGCTTCATCGGGTGCCGGTGGGTCAGTCGGCTCCTCGAGGCGCACGATGGAAATTGGCAACGTCCGCCGTCGCGATCGTCGTGCTGCTCGTCGCGTTGAGCAACCTGCATGCCGTCGTCGCGGGAGTTCAACAACTGCTTCGGGCGTTCACGATCGACGGAGGAGCGCGAACGTCGATGACGATTCGAGCGGTCGACCTGCGAGGGGCCCGCGCCGACATGCCGTTCGAGGTCATCGCCCCGCCGCACATCGCGGGCGTTCCGATCGTTACCGTCGACGAGGTGGCCGCCGGCAGCTCGGATCCGAGCGTCATCTTCGAACTCCACGGCACGAGCTTTGGACCAGAAGTCATGATCGTGGAAAGCAACGCCGCAGCGCATCACGCGCCCACCTTGTTTACCATCGGCGGCTCGGCAAATGCAACCGGATCGGCCGCGCTGCCGGCGCTCAAATCACGGGTGCGTTCGAAGGTTCAGACGCCCCGAATCGTGCTTCGCGGATTCGTGGACGACCGCGGTTTCCTGCCGGCAACGTGGGTGGCGCACGGAACGCGCGTCGTGGTGATGAGCCCGCCGGGTTTCCTTTCGGTCGCGCAGTTGCGAGCGATCCGCCACGCAATGACCCTGGGAGCGGCCGCCCGCCGTCAGTGCAGTCCCGCGTGCCTCGTGCCTTGCGCGCGCAAGACACGAGGTCGACACGAGTAAGCCCTTAGAGATCACCGCACGAGACGTAGTGCTTGATGGCGTTCGCGCTCTGGTGCACGTTGATCGCGTAATGCGCCTTCTTGAGATCGGCGATAGTCAATCCCGGGACCGTCGTTACCGACAGCCCCTTGACGACGTTCGAGAGCGCTTTCCACGGCGCGGGATTCAGTTTGGCGCAAGTCCCCGCGTGGATGTGGGACGGCTCGGATGCGCCGGCCGGTTCATTCTTGAGCTGGATCTTCACCTTGAGACCGCCCGGGCTGTCGTTCAGAAAAGCTTGACCTTCCTGCTTCGAACCGTTCTGTCCGGCGAGGTTGATCGTCATCGCATTCTTCGACATCATGTTGTTGAGCTTGTTGATCGGATTGGGGGCCGCGGCGGCTTGAGCCGAAACGGCCAAGCCGAGCGATACGACGAGCAGAGGGCGTACGGCGTTCATTCGTTCCTCCCGAAAAGCTGCGAGCAGCGACGAAACTGCATCTTCCGTACCCACCCGGGCCGCTCGAAAATCCCGGTCGCCTGGCGCTCGGTCGCACCCGCGGCCTGCGCCCCTTTCTGGAGCGACCGGCTGGTTGGTGTGCAGCGGGCGCCACGCCTAGATGATCGAGAGCGTTTCCTTCACTTTGGGTTGGGCCTCGAGCGCGCGCTCGAGCGCCGCCGCGAGATCGTCGCAGATCGGGTCTTCGGTCTCTTCGATGCGGCCCGAATCGGCGAGCCCCATGAGGCTCGGGGAGATCGGCATCCGCGCCAGGACCGGCGCGCGCGCGAGTTCGGCGACCGCGTTCGCGTAGGAGGGTCCGAAGACGTCGTAACGCGTGCCCGTGTCGGGCGCGATGAAATACGACATGTTCTCGATCACGCCGAGGATCGGTTTCTTGAGCTGATGCACGAGATTGGCCGCCTTGCGGACGATCATCGTCGCGAGCGCTTGCGGCATCGTGACGAGGATGACGCCGTCGATCGACAGCGACTGCAGCACGGTCAGCGGTGCGTCCGACGTTCCCGGCGGCAGGTCGATCAGCAAGACGTCGAGGTCGCTCCACAGCGTTTGCTCGTAGAACTGGCGGATGACGCCCGAAAGGATCGGCCCGCGCCAGATCATCGCCGTATCTTCCTCCGGGGTCAGCAGGTTGGAGCTGACGATCTCGATCGCCGAGCGGCTGGTCGCCGGAACGAACAGCTGCCGCGCTTGGGCGCCGGGCACTTGGTTCGGGTCGCTATCGATGCCGAGTGGCTTGCGCAGGCCGAACAAGCGCGGAATCGATGGCCCGGTGATATCGGCGTCGAGGATGCCGACGCGTCTTCCGGCCCGGCGCAAACCGACCGCGATCAGCGCCGTCGTCAGCGACTTTCCCACGCCGCCTTTGCCGGACATAATGGGAACGACGGCCTTGAAGGTCCCGCGGCGCTTGAAGGGTCCGGGCGCTCCCGCATGCCGGACCTTGTCTTCGTTCATGATCGCCGGAACGCGCCCCGAGAGCCGGGCCTGGGTCAGCGCGGCCAGGATCGGCTCGATCCGTAGGCCGTGCGCGGCAGCACCCGCACCGAGGGCTTCATTCTTGCTGACCCCGCAGCCCGAGCACTGGAGCCCGAAGGCGGCGAGCACGTCCTGGGCAATCGGGAGGTCGGCGACCAATTCGCGAATGTTCGTTGCCGCAGTGATGGGTTCAGAGCGCATCAGACTATCAGTATACGCCCTTTGCCGGTGGCCGGCGGGGACGAAAGGCGCAGCATGGGCGTCGTCTCGCTGACGATTCCCCTCAACGTGAAGACGAAGTCCGACGCGACCGACGTCGCGCTCATCATCATGGCGGCGGCCGGCACGAGCGACGTCGCCGTCGATCCGACGGCCGGCAAGGTTACCCTCAACCACGAGTTCCCCGGCGACATCGATCCGCTGATGCAGTCGCTCTACGAGCGCGGGCTCGTCAACACGGCGACGGTCGCCGTCTCGGTTCCCGTGCGGCCGGAGGCCGGCGCGTTCGTCAACGGTCCCGAACTCGTCGCGCGGCTGAACGCGGCGCGCGCGGTATCGAACGCGTCGTATGACGGCAAGGCGGTGAACGCGACGATCGCGGCCGCGACCGAGGCGCTCGACGACCTCCACGAGCGAATCGTCGCGGCCGGCCTCGTGCTGCCATGACCGCCGGGACGCGGCGCGCGCGCGGACTCGACATCCTCGCCGGCGGCGCGAGTTCGCCCGTGCGCGCGGGCGCGGCCGTCGGCGGACCGCCGTTCGTTCAGGCATCGGGGCGCGGGGCGTACGCGTACGATGCGGATGGCCGCGCGTACGTCGACTACGTGATGGCGTACGGCCCGTTGCTGTTCGGCCACGCGCACCCGGCGCTGGTGCGCGATCTGGACGCGATCGCCGCGCGCGGATCGGTGTTCGGGTCGACGACCGAAGACGAAACCCGGCTCGCCGAACGCATCGCCTCGTACCTGCCGTCGATCGAACGCATTCGCTTCGTCAGCACGGGGACCGAAGCGATGATGAGCGCGGTGCGCGCGGCGCGCGCGTTCACGGCGCGCGCGCTCGTGCTGCGTTTCGCCGGCAATTACCACGGCCATTACGACGACGCGCTGAGCGGCGCGGGCGCCTCGGCGCAATCGCGCTCAACCGGAAGCGACGGAATACCGGATGCCGCGCGTCGCCAAAGCATCGTCGCGCGCTACAACGATCTGCGCGACGTCGACCGCTCGATTGCCGGCCGCGAGCCCGAACTCGCGGCGATCGTCGTCGAGCCCGTTTGCGGCAACATGGGTCTCGTGCTTCCCGAGCCCGGCTTTCTCGAAGGACTCTTCGCGCGCGCCCGGCGTGCCGGGGCGCTCGTCGTTTTCGACGAGGTGATCACCTGGCTGCGCCTCGGTCTCGGCGGCGCGCAGGGCCGCGCCCGCTTGCGACCAGACCTCACGGCGCTCGGGAAAGCGATGGGCGGCGGGTTTCCGCTCGCGGCATTCGGCGGCCGCGCCGACGTGATGGCGACACTGTCGCCGCAAGGCGCGGCGTTCACGGGCGGAACGTTTTCGGGCAATCCGTTTTCGATCGCACTCGGACATCGCGTTCTCGATCTCATCGAGGGCGATCCGCGGGTGTACGAACGCTTGGACGCCGTCGCTCGGCAGCTCGCCGACGGAATCCGTTCGAGCCTTCGGTCGCGCGGCTTACCCTACGCCGTCACGCAGCTCGAGAGCATCGTCGATTTCGCGTTTCGGGCGGGTCCCGCCGTGCGCAACGCCGAGGAGCGTCGTGCAGCCGATGCCACCGCGTTCGCGGCGTACTACCACGCGATGCGCGCGCACGGCGTTCTGCTCGCGCCGTCGCCAAACGAGGTGATGTTCGTCTCGACCGCGCACGGCAAGGTCGAAATCGATCGCACGCTCGAGGCGATCGATGCGTCGCTTGCGCAACTGCAACGGGAGTCGATCTCATGAGTGTTCTCGGTCACGACGAGATCGCGCGCCGGCTCGCTTCGCTGCCCGGCTGGCACCACCGCGGCAACGCGATCGAGAAGCGCTTCGACCGCGGGGATTTCAACGGCTCGATGGCCTTTGCCATCGCCGTCGCGGCTGCCGCGAACGAGCGCGACCATCATCCCGAGATCGCGATATCGTGGAACGTCGTGACGCTGACGCTGTGCTCCCACGACGCGGGCGGCATCACCGATCGCGACTTCGCGCTCGCCGCCGCAGTCGAGGCCCTAGCGAACTAGGGCCCCGAACGCGCCGGTTTTTTATCGACGCCGGTGCAGCGCGGCTGCCGGTACGGCCGGCAACGTCGTCGTTCCGGAGGCGATTGGATTCGGAACGCCGGTCAATCCGGGACCGCAGGTAAACGACGCGGCTTGGAACGGATTGCCCGACACGTACTTCGCGGTCGTCGGGTAGGCGCAGATCGGGCGCGTGAGGTACGGGACGGGCGGCGGCGTCGAGAACGGATTGCCGGGTTCCTCATTGGCGCCGGCTCCGCTGCCGATCACGGCCTTGGGCGCGACGCCCGCTTCGACCCAGTCGATCAGCGGCGTCACCATGTCGAACACCGCTGGTCCTCCGTAGCCGCCGAGCGCGTTGCCGCAATGGCCCATTCCCGGCACGAAGAACGCGCGCATCGTGTTGCTCGCGTGGCTGAAGCCCATCGTCTTCCACACGTTCTCGACGTAGGTGATCGTGTCGGACGTCGGGATCAGCGGATCGGCAAAGCCGTGGAAGACGATCACTTTGCCGTTGCGGGCTGCATACGTGCTCAGGTTCGGATTCCAGCCGACGTCGAGCAGCGCGCGAATCGGCACCATGTGGTACGGATCGGTGTTGAAGTTGAAGCTGTCCATCGAGAACGTGCGGGTGCGCTGTTGGTACGGCGCGAGATACTGGAGGAAACCCGACGCGTAGTCCTCCATGCTGATCGGCGTGTAGACGCCCGAATCCGTGGGACTTAGCGGCGGCGTCGTCAACCAGTAGCCGAATTCGGCGCCGAGGCTCGGTCCGTACGAGAACCGTTGATGCTTCGTCGCGGCGCCGCTGATGATCGTTTCATACGCCGCGTTCTGCGCCGCGGTGAACGCGGCGCCGTCGGTGCCGGGCATGTAGCGACAACTGCGTGGATCGTTGATCAGGCCGACGGCGACGCCGCCGTCCACTTCCCCGCAGCGGTGCAGAAGGCTCGCTCCGACGGAGGCCGCCTGCGCGAGCGTGAACGGCGCGCCGAAGAACGCCTGATTTGACCACACGCCTTGCAGATAGAGGTTTGTGCCCAGGTTCGCGGGCGAGCCCGCGATGACGCCGTCGAAATCGGCGGGATAGCGCTGCACTTCGGTGAGCGCCTGGCGGCCGCCGGTCGAACAGCCTTCGAAGTACGAGCGCTTCGGTGCGTGACCATAGTATGCGCGAATGACGCTCTTGGAGAAGACCGTCACGTCGTGCAGCGCAGCATACGCCCAGTTGACGAGGGCTTGATCATTCAGTGCGAACTGCCCGGTACCGGCGCCGGCGGCGCCGGTCTCCCAGTGGCCGGTGTTCGTGTGCGCGTAGGCAAAACCGCGCGCGACCGCGTTGTTGCGATTGCCGGTGAATTGTTCCATCGTTTCGCCCGCCCAGCCGCCGTTGCCGGCGACGTAGAGCCGCCCGTTCCACGCATCGGGCAGCGCGATCTCGAAGGCCTCGGTCCCGTTGATCGTACCTTGAATGTCGCAGAACGCGGGGGTCGCCTGCGTGGCCGGATATTCGACCGCGAACGCGACCGGATAGGTCGCGGTCGTGTCGGTCACCGTGATGCTGGTCGTGCAGGCGCCGGGCTTATAGGAAGTTGCGGTCGTGTAGTTCACGACGCCCTGCCCCGCGTTCGCGAACGACCCGGGATGGATGAACGGCGAGTTCGCGGAAGCGGCGGCTCCGATTTGGGGCACGCCGAGTGCGAAGATCGCGAGGACGGCCAAGGCGGTTGCCCGGGGACGGGCTCGGTCGAACGTTCGTCGCGCCATCGAGGACCTCCGAAGGAAGCGGTAGATGGGCAGAACTGTACGCCGGTCGGCGAACAAACCGAGAACAACGGCCCCCGGCCGGGGAGGTTCGCGCGGCCGGGGCCGGACGCGTTAGATCGCGCGAGCCACCGGGTCCCGGTCACGAGCGAACGTGACCCATTGGGGATGCGCGGGGTCTTCGCCGAGAACCGCTCGCTCGAATGCCGCCCGCAGGCGCGCCGTAACGGGCCGTTCGGCCCTAAAGACGTGGTCGTCCACGCAGGCAAGCGGCGTCACCTCGACCGCGGTGCCGGTGAAGAACGCTTCGTCGGCCGCCTCGAGATCGGCCAGCGTGAGCGGGCCGACGCGCGCCGGGATGCCGAGATCGGCCGCGAGCTCGAGGATGCTCGCCCGCGTGATTCCCGGCAAGATGTCCGCCGAGCGATCGTTCGTGAACAGCGTGCCGTCCTTCACGAGGAAGACGTTCTCGCCGGTTCCCTCGGCGATCTCGCCCCGGTCGTTGAGCAGGATCGCTTCGTCGAAGCCGCGGTTCACGGCGTCGGTCATCGCGAGGACGGAGTTCGCGTAGTGCCCGCAGCCCTTCACCGTGGCCGGGAGCGCCTTCGAGGAGAACTTGCGCCACGGCGAGATCGTCGTGCGAATCCCCTGCGCTTGGCCCGCGCCGAAGTAGTTGCCGAGCGCCCGAAAAGCGATCAGCACATGCGTCGGGCACTGCCGCGCCGGCGCGAGTGAGATCGTCTTCTCGCCGAAGAACGCGATCGGCCGCACGTACGCCGCGCCGAGATCGTTGCGCACCAGCGTTTCGACGACGGCCTCGCACAGCTCGTCCGGGTCCCAGCGCAGCGCGAGGCTGTAGACCGCAGCCGACCGCGCGAACCGCTCCATGTGCTCGCGCAGGCGGAAGACTGCCGGCCCGCGCGGTGCGGCGTACGCCCGAATGCCCTCGAAGACGCCGGTGCCGTAGTGCAGCCCGTGCGCGAACGGGTCGACCGATACGGACCGCCGGTGCGCGATGTGGCCGTCGAACCAGTAGTAGGGTGCGATTTGCATGTGTTCGAGAACGGCCGCAGCCATGGTGCTCCTCAATAAAAAAACCCCGCCGGTCGGCGAGGCTCATCGTGATGCGTGGGGTGCGCTGATTACGACGAACGAAGCCGGCCCGGTTCGAGCGAGCTAATGAGCAGACCAACGAGAAGTCGGACGGCGCCGTTCATGTCAGCGCACCGTACCACGGCGCCCGGGGGAGCGTCAAGCGAAGTGGACTTCGCCGACGGCGATGTGAGCTTTGCCGTTGAGGCGGCGCAAGTAGCGCCCGACGACGACCGCGGTCCCCTTTCCCGGGGCGCTCTTCACGTCGAAGATGTCGGAACAGCGGCGCATGATCGCAAGACCGCGGCCACGCTCGGCGTCGGCGCCGGGCAGCCGAGGGCTCACCAGGGCGTCCGAAGCAAAGCCGACGCCCGCGTCCTGGACGGTTCCCACGATCGCGTTGTGGTCGATCGTAACCTCGATTTCGATGCCCGTCTCGGTCCGGGCGTGCTCGATCGCGTTGGCGACGGCCTCCCCGAGCGCGGTGAGGAACTGGCCCAGGTCGTCCACGTCGATGCCGTTTTCGGTCGCAAAAGCGGACGCGACTTGTCGAACCACGCGGGCCAGGTGTGGCTGGGCGGGAACCCTGAAGTTCAACACCGCTTCGGCTGACATAACTAACAACATTGTTTTCCCGGAACGAGTTTGCATGAAACCTGCTCGCCTGCTCCACTTCGTCTACGTCGTGGAGTGCAGCGATCGCTCGCTCTACGCCGGTTGGACGAACGACCTGGCGCTGCGATTACAGGCCCACCGAGGCGGGAGCGGCTCCCGTTACGTCCGTTCGCGTTTGCCGATGCGGCTTCGGGCGTTTTGGCGCGTGCGCGACCGGTCGGCCGCGTTGCGCGAGGAAGCCCGTTTCAAAGCCTTGCCGCGAGCGGCGAAGCTCGCTGCGCTCGAGCGCGGACAGGTGTTCGGAAGAAAACTGCGCAACGCCCCGGACGTTCCCGAGCCCCCAGCGGCCGGGCGAGGAGAAACGATGGCCGTCCACACGCCGCCGACCGGGACCGAGCTCGACGAGCTCGCAAAAGAAGCCGAAACCGCCCGCGCCCGCATTCACACGAAGAAAGGGGACATCGTTTTCTCGTTCTACCCGCACGAGGCCAAGCAGCACGCGGCCGCGTTCATCAAGCTCGCGCGCGCCGGGTTCTACGACGGGTTGACGTTCCACCGCGTCGAGCCCAAGTTCGTCATCCAAGGCGGCTGCCCGCAAGGCACCGGGACCGGCGGCCCGGGCTACCAACTCGCCGCCGAGTTCAACGAACATCCTCACGTCAAGGGGACCGTCGCGATGGCCCGTTCGGCAAACCCGAATTCGGGCGGCTCGCAGTTCTACATCTGCTTGGACGAGGCGCGCTTTCTCGATCGCCAGTACACGGTGTTCGGCCAAACCGTCGAAGGCCAAGACGTCGTCGACCAAGTCCGCGTCGGCGACGTGATGGAAAAAGTCACGATCGAATGAGCCGGGCGGTCGGTCAGTAGAACGCGCCGTGAACGGCGGCGGCGATGCGCCGGATCGCGATGTTCCCGAGCGAGAAATCCCGCAAGTCCTTCGTGAGCACGGCGATCACGTACGGCGAATCGCCGTAGGGGTCGACGATGCCGACGTCGTTGCGCACGCCGTCGATCTCACCCGTCTTGTTCGCGAGCGGAATGCCCCTGGGGATTCCGCGCGCGATCTTGTCGCGGTCTTCTTGCCGCAGCAGGATGTCGATCATCTTGCGGCACGAACGCGGCGAGGCGACCGTCGAGATGCCTTCGTGGGCGCCGCGCTCCATCTGATACAGCAGCGTTCCCATGTCGCGAGCGGTCGTGAGGTTCTCGCTGTGGTGAACGATCGCGTTGACGTCCATGAAATGGCGATGCAGTTGCGTCCTGTGCAAACCCGCGCCGCGAATCGTCGCGGCGATCCGGTCCAAGCCGAGGAAGTTGATCAGGACGTTGGAAGCGGTATTGTCGCTCTGCTCGATCATCGCGTGCGCAAGCGTGCGAACCGAGATCGTGTCGCCCGGATTGTAGCCGTCCAGAATCTCGGATCCGCCGACGAAGTCGGCAAACCGCAGCGTCAGTCGCTCGGTGAAAACGTCCGGGTGGCGCTCCGAATATTGGAACAACGAGACGAGGATGACGATCTTGATGATCGATGCCGACGGAAAACGTTCGTCGCCATTGTACGTGACGGGATCGCCCGGGCTCATCTTGCGCGCCCAGACGCCGACCGTTCCGGACGATCGCGCCGCGGCGCGCGCGATCCGATCGTCGAGGGTTCCGGCATGCGAGTCAACGGGGATAACGGCGCTCGCGACGCCGGCGGCAAAGGCCCTACGATTCACGGTCGGTCCGTACGGACGAGGAGTCCTCGATTCCTCGCGCAAGCGCGTGGCGTGAGAGATCGGATCGTCCGCATGCCGTGCATTGTCGCAATCGCGCTCGTCGTTGCCGTTGCCTCGAGTGGGAACGCGAGCGCCGCGCGTTCGCTCGCCGGCGACGTGTTCGTCGTCGATCCCGGCCACGGCACGCGCTATCCCGACGGCAGTCCGCTCAACGTCGGTGCGGTCGGTCCCGGCGGCTTGCAAGAACAAACCGTCGTGCTCGACGTCGGAGAAGATTTGGCCGCACGGTTGCGCGCCGCGGGCGCGCGGGTCGTGCTGACGCGCTCGCGGGCGGAACCGTTCCGAACGGCGACCGACAAACGGCGTGACAACCGCGACCGCGCGGCGCTCGCGAACCGTCTCGGCGCGACCGCGTTCGTCGCGATCCACGCCGACTCGTCGCTCGATGCGTCGGCCCACGGGACGAGCGTGTTTTGGCTGCGGCCCAACTCCAAGCGGCTCGCCGACGCCGCGCGTCGCGCGCTGCTCTCGATGGGTCTCGGAGAATCTGCATTCTACCGCCGCGATCTCGCGGTGACGAACGAAGCGCGCGTTCCGGCCGTCCTGGTCGAACTCGGTTTCGTTTCGAATGCGCACGAGGCCGCGCTGCTCGCCATGCCGGTGTTCCGTTCGCGCGAGGCGGGCGTGCTGTTCGACGCGATCAGCGAAGTGTTCGGCCGGTGACGGGCGCGCCGCTCGTTCCGAACGACATCTATCGCATGGCGCTGCCGAGCGATCCGCAGCCGCCGGCGGGCGGCCGCGTCTTCTACGTGCTCGCGACGCACGACGAGACGGCCGATGAGGTCTTCACGTCGATCTGGTCGGTCGAACCCGGCGCGGATCCCGCCCCGTTCACGCGCGGGAACCACGACAAGATGCCGCGCGTTTCTCCCGACGGCAAACGCCTTGCGTTCGTCGGCGAGCGCGGTGAAGGCAAGCGCATCCACGTCGCGCGCCTCGATGGCGGCGAGCCGGTGGCGGTCGGGCCGGCGTACGATGCGATCGCGGGGCTGTGCTGGTCGCCCGATTCGAAGACGCTCGCGTATGCGGCGACGGCCGCGCTCGACGCGGCGACCGCGCGGATCGCACTCGACGAACGATCGGGCGCCAGGCACATCCGCTGTCTTCCGTTCAAGAGCGACGACGATGGGCTGCTCGACGGGCGCCGCAAGCATCTCTTCGTGCTCCCGGTTTCGGGCGGTGACAGCCGGCGCTTGACGCACGGCGACTTCGACATCCACGACCCGGCATGGTCCCCCGACGGAACGCGCATCGCGTTCTCGGCGCAGATCGACGCGCCCGAGACTGCGTTCTTCGAGGACATCTTCGTGATACCGGCGGCGGGCGGAGCGCCCGCAAAGCTCACGGGCTCGAAAGGTCCCGCCGGCAAGCCGTCGTTTTCGAACGACGGAACGCACGTCGCATACGTGGGTCACGAGTACGGCGACGACGTCGGCGGCCGTTTCAACCACGAGTTGCTGGTCGTGGCCGTCGCCGGCGGCGAGCCGTGGTCGCTTTCGGCGGCCGTCGACCGGTCGGTGATCGACTACGTCGTGTGCGATACCCGCAACGTCGGGGGCCAGCAGGCGCCGTGCTGGTCGGCCGACGATCGCGAGCTGTTCGTTCCTCTCTCGTCCGAAGGTGCGTGCGCGATCGTGGCGTTCGCGCGCGACGGCTCGCGTCACCGGATCGTCGCCGGCGGCGAGCGCGACATCTGGGCCTTCGCACGCGCGTGCGACGGAACGATCGCGTTCGCGTTCAGCGACCCGCAGCGTCCGTCCGACATCGCGATCCTCGAGCCCGGCGGAGTCGAGCGCCGGTTGACGGCGTGCAACCCGTGGACCGCAGAGCGCACGATTCGCGCGCCGCGGCGGCGGCGGGCTCGGGCGACCGACGGCTGCGAGCTCGACTACTGGGTCCTCGACCCCGGCGGGCCCGCGCCCGCGCCGTACGTCGTGCAAGTTCACGGCGGTCCGCACACCGCCTACGGCTGCGCGTTCATGTTCGAGTTCCAACTGCTTGCGGCGCACGGCATCGGTGTCGTGTTCGGCAACCCGCGCGGCAGCCAGACCTACGGTCATGCGTTCGCGGATGCGATTACGGGCGACTGGGGCGGCCTCGACGCCGGCGACGTGCTCGCGATCGTCGACGACGCGCTCGCGAACGCGAACATCGATCCGGCGCGAATCGGCCTCGCGGGCGGATCGTACGGCGGGTTCATGACGACCTGGCTGCTTGGGCATACGAAACGGTTTGCGGCCGGCGTCTCGATGCGCGCGGTCAACGATTTCGTCAGCGAGGTCGGCGCGACGGATCTGGGCTGGTTTCTCGAACGCGAAGTCGATGCGCCGTGGAACGACGGCGGCCGAAAGCTCTTCGAGCGCTCACCGATGCGCGACGCGCACAACATCGAGGTTCCGCTGCTCGTCGAGCATTCGGAGCGCGACTATCGGTGCGCAATCGATCAGGGCGAGCAGTTGTTTACGCTGCTCCGGCGGTTCGGGCGCGCGCCGGCCGAGTTCGTCCGCTTCACCGCCGACGGGCATGCGCTCTCGCGCAGCGGAAAGCCGCGCAACCGGATCCTGCGGCTGCGCGCGATCGCGCATTGGCTCATCCGGCACCTGCGCCCGGCCGGCATCGAACCGACACCCGATCGCGCGGGAGCACTGTTCGAACCGCTCGCGACCGAAGCCGGCGGCTAAGACCTCGCGTTTCCAGCGGGCGACGGCGTCGGCACCGGTGCGGTGTTGTAGCGCGTGCGGTAGATGTAGGCGCCCGAGATCGCTTGGCAATCGCGCACTTCGGGAGCGTACCGGGTCGCGGTTGCGGCTTCGTACGTTGCGGCGTCGAGGAACGTGTCGCCCGAGGAGCGCTCGATCAGTGCTTTTTGGACCGATCCGTCGTTCGAGAGGTACACCTTGATGTCGACGATGCCGGACTTGTGGTTGGCCTCGAGGTACTTCGACGCGCCGATCGGGCGCACGAGCTTGAGCACGCGCGGGCGCAGGTTCGGCTCGGCGCAGGCAGGCGTCGCGATCGGCGGCGGGCTCGAGAGCGTGATCAACTCCCCGTCCCCTGATAGCGGTTGAGCCCGATGCGCCAGAACGCATAGGCGAGCGCGAGCCACACCGCGCCAACCGCCGGCGTCAGTAGTCCGACCCACGGCGCGAGCGAAAATGCGCCGTCGGTCTTGTGCAGCAAGAACGTCGCCGGGAAGTAGTTCATGAACGCGAACGGGAGCACGAACGCGAGAAAGAAACGGACCCCGCGCGAATAGATGCTGATCGGATAGCGCGTGAAGTCCTGTTCCAGCGACATCGCGACCCACCGCAGGCTGTCGATGCGGATGATCCAGAACGCGAGCGTCGCGATCGTGAGCTGAATGCCGAAATCGATCAGCGCGCCGCCGATGACGACGAGCGGCACGTATGCGATGAACGCCGCGTCGATGCGGACGCCCGCGAACAACGTCGCGACCGTGAAGAAGCCGATCGCGAGCAACAGCTCGTCGGGCCAGACCTGTTGCGGGACCGTCATCGCTTGGAAAAGCGGGTCGAGCGGCCGCACCAGGAACCGGTCGAAGCGCCCTTCCTGAATCATCAACGGCACGTCGCCGACCGTAAAGAAGAACGTGTTGTGGAACCCGTGTCCGAGCATCCACAAGCCGTAGAGAAACGTCATCTCGCGAAAGTCCCAGCCGTTCATCGACGGGAACTGGTGCAGCGTGACCCACAGCGCGCCGATCGCGGTCGCGTGGTAGATGATCGTGAACCCGAACCACATGAAGAAGTTCGCTCGGTACTCGATCATCGTGAGCAGATTGATGCGCCAGTATTGACCGTACGCCGCGAGGTTCAAGGTCGGCCCGTGTTCGCTGGGCCGCTCGGGGGGTCCCAGCGCCGACACTTGTCGGTGACCCGCGGAAGGTGTTTGGAGTATGTTAAGTGCTATTCACACATATAAGGCGCAGGCACTGGCGCCGGAACCGCACGGAAAGGCCGATCTCGTGGCAGGTATGCTCGTTTTCCAGACATTGGCCGAAGCGCGGCGCGCCGGTTTCGAAGTCGTGGACCGCACGCCGACCGGCTACGTCGTCCGCGCCAAGACCGCGACCGGCTGGGTGCTCGCCCTCGTCGAGGAATCGCTGAGCCCCACGCCCTGAGCGCTAGCGCGGTGCCGTGTTTACGGCTTGACCGCGGGGTTCTTGTCGGCGAACGCGCCCGACGGGTTCGGCTTCACCCACACGATCAGATCCCAGATGCTCGGGAAATCGAAGATCGTTACGACATCGCTCGCTGCCGGCACGAGGTGGAGCTTCACGAGCATCGCCGCGGTCGGATTCTTGAGGTCGCCGCCGGCATGCGCGAACTTGGGCGCCATCACGTAGTGGTCGTACGTGAGCTTGCCGGTCGCGGGATCCTTTGCGACCCAGTGGATGTGATCGTCGAATTCGTACCAGCGGCCGGGTTGCACGCCGAAGAGATGCGGCCGCGGCGTACCGACGCTCGAGACGGAGAAATCGGCGCCGAGCAGGTTGCCGTTCTTGTCGTACCAGAGTTGGCTCGGGTGACGGCCGTCGCGCGAAATCCACTGCTTGTCCGCGTAGCTGATCGCGCCCGTGTCGTCTTCGTTCGTATAGCGGACGTAACCGGCACGCTCGGCGTCGGCCGCCGTCGGAAAGCGCTTGCCGAGATCCGCCTGGATCGAGCGGACGAACGCCGCCTCAGAGGTATTGGGCGGTCCCTTCATCGTGGGCGCCATGTCGGCCCAGGCCGCCGTACTCGTGAACGCGGCCGCGACGAGGAACGAAACGAGCAATCGCAAGGACATGCAAAGACCCTCCACGCGCAAGCGTCTGCGAAGATACAGCGGGCGGCTGGTCAAGGTTTCGCCGTGATCGGGCTCGGCGCCATCGGACCGCAGGCGGTCGCGGGCTGGTCGGCATCGCACGTCGCCGCGCGGCGCTCCAAGAAACGCCGCTCCGCCGGATTGCGCGCCAGCCTCGCCGCGGCGCCGAAGTGGTCGCGCGCGGCCGCCGTTCGACCGAGCCGCAGCTCGCAATCGCCGAGGGCCGCCCAAAGGAAGGGGTAGTCGTTCAACCGCTCGCGGCCGGGGATCGCGGCGATCTCTTCCAAACCGCGTTCGGGGCCTTCGTGGCGCGCGACCGCGATTGCGCGGTTGAGCGCCACCACGGGCGATGGGCGCAGCCGCAATAACGCGTCGTAGAGCGAGACGATCGCGGCCCAATCGGTGTCCGCGCCGGTCGGCGCAGCCGCATGGACGCCGGCAATTGCCGCTTCGATCAGATACTCGTTGAACTCGCCGGGTTCGGCGGCGCGCTCGAGCTGCCGCCGGCCTTGCGCGATGAGCTTGCGATTCCAGCGCGAGCGGCCGCGGTCGTCAAGCGCGAGCAACTGACCGTCGGCGTCGATGCGCCCGGGCAGCCGCGCTGCGCCGAAACACATCAACGCGTACAGCGCGCGGGTTTCGGCGGTTGCCGCCAACGGGTGATCGAGCAGCAGCTCCGAGAGCCGGATCGCTTCACGGCACAACTCGGTGCGGATCGCCGTGGACGGTGACGCGCCGTGATAGCCTTCGTTGAAGAGGAGGTAGAGCGCGCGTCGGACGGCGGACAGCCGGGTCGCGAAGTCGCCGGCGCCGTCGATTTCGAACAGTCGCTCGGATTGCGCGAGCACGGTTTTGGCGCGCGTAATCCGCTTCTCGGTTGCGGCGAAGCCGGTCAAGAACGCGCTCGCGATCTCGCGAACGCTGAAGCCGCACGCGAGGTGCAGGATGAGCGCGATCTGGGCCGGCTCCGAGAGCCGCGGGTGGCAGCACGAGAACATCATCCGCAACTGATCGTCGCGCAGCGATTCGGGTGTGAATGCCTCCGCGACCGTCGGCGCGAGCGTCCATTCCGAGGCGAACATGCGCTCGAACTCGGGCGCGAACGTTCGCGCGGTTTTTTCCCGGCGCAGCGCGTCGATCGCGCGGCGCTTCGCCGTGGCCATGAGCCATGCCGACGGGTTGTCCGGGATGCCGCGAAACTTCCACACCTCGAGCGCGCGGCAGAAGGCGTCCTGCACGACGTCTTCCGCCAGCGCCAGGTTGTGCATCCCGAACAGGCGCGTCAGGGTCGCGACCATCCGCCCCGCTTCGCGCCGGTAGAGGGTTTCTCTCCCCGCTACATCTTTATGATGGGACGTACTTCGACGATGCCTCCGACTTCGAAAATTGGACACCCTTTGGACAGCTCGGCCGCCTCGGTCAAGTCTTTCGCTTCGACCAGCGTGTAACCGCCGATGAGATCCTTGGCCTCGGCGAAGGGACCGTCGGTGATCGTGGTGCCCTTACCGGAAACGATCTTGCCTTCGCGCTCGAGCGGCTGGCCCGCGTCTTTGAGATGGCCGCGCTCGCCGAGGCCTTGCAGCCAACTCATCCATTTTTGCATCATGATTTCGGCCTGCTCGGGGGTCCGGCCGGTCTCGCCGCCGCGATACAGGTAGAGATACTCGCTCACGTTCGTTGCCTTTCGGTGCATTGGCGGTCCAGGAGTCCCGGGCCGCCGGTGTTATGCCGCTACGACGTTTGAGGGCCTGCATTCCGGACACGCATCCCGCTGCAACCGCCATGCGGTCTTGGAGAGGGCATGAAAACTTCCACCAAGCCCGGCCTCACCGTTCAGCGCTCGGGCGAGCGCGGCTACTTCGACCACGGCTGGCTCCAGACGTACCATTCCTTCAGCTTCGCCGACTACGTCGACCCGAACAATCTCCACTGGGGGGCGCTGCGCGTCGTCAACGACGACGTGATCGCGCCGGGCCGCGGTTTCGGAACGCATCCCCACCGCGACATGGAGATCCTCACCTACGTGCTCGACGGCGAGCTCGAGCACCGCGATTCGATGGGCAACGTCGGCGTCGTGCGGCCGGGCGGCGTGCAGTACCTGAGCGCCGGCACCGGCATCGCGCATTCGGAATACAACCACTCCGCCGAACGTCCGGTGCGGCTCGTTCAGATGTGGGTCGTGCCGCGCGCGAAAAACCTCGCGCCGCGTTACGGTCAGGTTGATTTTTCGCAGGCCGACCGCGTGAACCGGTGGCTCACGGTTGCGAGCGGCGAAGCCGGCGTCGCGGCGCCGATCGCGCTCTGGCAGGACGCGACCGCGTCGGTTGCCCGGCTCGAGGGCGCTCGGTTGACGAAGCCGATCGCGGCCGACCGGTACGCGTTCCTGTACGCCGCCGAGGGCGAGGTGACGCTCGGCGCCCAGACGCTCGGCGCAGGGGACGCGGCGCGGATCGAAGGTCCCTTCGTGATCGACGTCGCCGGAACGGGCGAGTTGATCTTGTGGGAAGTTCCGCCGCTTTCCGATAAGTCCGCGGCGTGAGCGAGCCGCGCTGTCGCCATCTCGGAACGATCCGCGACGTCGTCCCTAGCGCCGACGGCTGCGAGGATTGCCTGAAGACGGGTGACGTGTGGGTGCACCTGCGGTTGTGTCTGGAGTGCGGGCATGCCGGCTGCTGCGACTCTTCGAAGAACAAACACGCGACCAAGCACTTTCACACCTCGAACCACCCGATCATTCGCTCGATGGAACCGGGCGAAGATTGGAAGTACTGTTACGTGGACGACGTCATGTGGGCGTGATGCCGCTCGGGACGCTGCTCGCGTTCGCGGTGCTCGAGTTCACGCTGTGCCTCATTCCGGGTCCGGCCGTGCTGTTGACGCTCTCGACGGCGTTGCGCCGCGGAGCGGGGCGTGGCATGGCGGCGGCGGCCGGAATCCTCGCGGGTAACGCGCTGTACTTCGGACTCTCGGCGCTCGGCGTCGTGGCAGTGCTACTCGCGTCGTATCAGGCGTTCACGGTCATCAAGTGGGCGGGCGCGGGGTACTTGGCGGTGCTGGGCGTGCGCTCGCTGTTCGCGCGCGAGGCGCCGCCGATCGACGTCGAATCACCCGCGAGCGCGGCCGACCGGCGCATCGCGTTTTCGAGTGGGTTCGTCACCCAGGTCGCCAACCCGAAAGCGATCGTGTTTTTCGTCGCGATTTTGCCGCAGTTCATCGACGTGCACGGCAACGTGCCGCTGCAGCTCGCGCTCTTGACCGCAACGTCGCTCGCGATCGAACTCGTGGTACTGGGCGGGTACGTATTCGCCGCGCAGCGCGTGCGCCGCAGCGGCATCGCGAGCCGCGCGGCACTGTGGATCGAACGTTGCGGCGGCGCGATCTTGGTTGCGATCGCCGTTCGAATCGCCCGCGAACCACTCGCCGCCGTTCGGTGAACTTCGAAGCCGCCGCCGAGTACGCGGACCGGCACGGTCTCGAAGCGCTCCTCGTGCAACGCAACGGGGAAACCGTCTTCGACCGCTACGCGGCGGGATTCGACGCCTCAAAACCGCACGCGCTCTACAGCGGAACCAAGAGCTTCTGGGGCCCGACGGCGCTCGCCGCGCAAGCCGACGGTTTGCTATCACTCGACGAACCGGTCGGCGCGACGTTTCCCGCGTGGCGCACCGGGCGCAAGGCTGCGGTCACGTTGCGCGATCTACTGCGGTTGACGAGCGGCATCGGTTTCGGCGGCCTCGGGAGCGCGGTGCCGTCGTACGACAAAGCGCTCGCGGTCGAGCTGAAGAACGAGCCGGGTACCGTCTTCACGTACGGCGGCATTCCGTTGCAAGTCTTCGGCGCCGTGCTCGCCGAGAAACTGCGTTCGCAAAACCTCTCACCGCACGAGTACCTCCAGAAGCGCGTGCTCGATCCCGCGGGCGTGACGGTCGCGTCGTGGCGCACGTTGGCGTCGGGGACGAAGCCGCTGCCGACGGGCGCGTTTCTGGGCGCGGCGCAATGGGCGCGGTTCGGCCGTTTCATGCTCGAGACGCCGGGCCTCGAACCGTGCTTCCAGGGCTCAGTCGTCAATCCCAATTACGGCTTGACTTGGTGGCTCGCGCCGCACGGCGTTGCCTACGCGAGCGGCGCGGCCGGGCAAGCGATGTATCTCGTGCGAGCGGAACGAACGGTCGTCGTGAAGTTCGCGCGCAGCTCGTCGTACAAGCACGACGCGTTTCTGAAGCGCCTGCTTTCCGATCTCAGCTCGCGGTCCGGGTCAAGCGCGGTTCCAGGCGCGACGATCTCTCCCGAGCGGCGATAGCGAGCGATTCGCGCGGCGGCGGTCGCGACCCGCGTGCGGCCTGAATTGCAGATCGACGACATTGGTCTGCGGACGGCCGCCCGCGAATGCCGAACGCTGCGTCTCGTGAACGCCGAGCGGTTCGATGAGATCGAGGATGCCGAGCAGCCGCCGCGCGCAGCTCGTGCGCGGAGCGACGATTCGAAAGGCATCCCCCAACCCGTCGCGCACGCGAATCAAGACGCTCACGATCGACGCGTCGATGAACCGGCATTCGGACAATTCCGCGACGACCGGCCACGGGCCGGCGGCCGTATCGAGCAAGAACGATTCGAACGCGCTCGCCGTGCTCAGATCGAGTTCGCCGAACGCGTACGCGACCGATCCCTGTGCCGTCCGATCGCGGACCAGCGCATATCCGAGGTCGGGCGCTAGAAGCTCTGGTTCACGATCCATAGGACACCTCGCGGAAATGATTCGCCCATTGTGCCCGCCCGGTGCGTGAGAAACAAGTCGGTTTTCGAGGTGGTGCGGCTCAGCCGGTTGCTTGGCTCGTCGCGAACGCGCGCGCGGCGCGAACGAGCGGCGCTTGAACCTCCGAAAGCGGGCGGTTGGCGAGCATCAGCATCGGGACGTCGTCGTCGACGGAGGGGTTGCTGCCGTGAAACCAGGCGACCGCGAATTCATGATTCGCGCTGCCGGCGATCATCTGCGCCAGCTGCAGCGCGAACCGCAAGACGTGCGCCCGTTGCGGTTCGCGCCCCTGGCACCACTGCTGTACAGCGCGCGTCTCCTTGACGCCGCCGATCACGGCGACCGTCGTCGCGCCCAAAATGTCGACCAATTCCTCGACGACCTGCCCGATGGGGATGGACATGGCGTGACTGTGGGCGCTGACGTCGGATTGGATGTCGCGGGCGTTGTCCAGCATGATACCAGCTCGTTTACCCCCCGTAAAAACCATAGTAAATCACAGGTCGAATTTCAAGGACCCCGGGCCGAAATTCCCAGGTTGGTCTAGCTTATCAGCTCAGCAAAGCAAGCGATGAAACGCGCTCAGGCCGAGTTGCCGAACAGCCGCGCGAGTGACGGGAGGCCCTCGCCGAACGTCGGGTGGATGCCGACAAACGCGTCGAGGTCGCGCCACGTCGCGCCGAGTTCGATCGCAAACCCGAGCGTGGGGACGATTTCGCCCGCTTCGTAGCCGACGAGCGTCGCGCCGAGCATTTTGCCGCTCGTGCGATCGACGACGAGCCGGTAGAAGCCCTCGTCGAGATTCCATTCCGCGCCGCGGGCCACGTCGGTGAGTTGCAGCGTGCGCGTGTCCGCAGCGTAGCCTTTGTCGCGCGCCTGCTGCTCGGTGAGGCCCGTGCGCGCGAGTTGCGGTTCGGTGAACGTCGAGTACGAGAGCACGCGGTCGTCGCGCCGGCGCGGGGTTCCCGCGAACGTCGACGTCAGGCGCCGGTAGTCTTCCCACGAAACGTGGGTGAACGCCGGCTGCCCGGCCACGTCGCCGATTGCGTAGACGCCGGGACACGCCGTCTGCAGGTAGTCGTCGACTCGCACCTTTCCGTTCGGCTCGGTCGCTGCGCCGGTGTGCTCGAGCCCGAGCCCCACGGTGTTGGGCGTGCGGCCAGTCGCGACGAGCAGCCCGTCGGCTTCGAGCGTTCGCGCGCCGTCGAGCGTGACCGAGAACGTGCGGCCGTCGTGCGCGACGCGCGTCGTCTTCGCGCCGAGAACGACGTCGACGCCGTCGCGCACGAAGCTCGCGCGAATCACTTCGGCCGCATCGGGTTCCTCGGCCGGCATCAGCCGCGGGCCGTTGTGCACGATCGTGACGGCGCTTCCGAGGCGCTGCGCGCCCTGGCCCAGCTCGAGCCCGATGTAGCCGCCGCCGATGACGACGAGCCGTTGCGGCAACAACGCTTGGTCGAACCACGTCTCGTTCGTGACGTACGGCGTGCCGGCGAGCCCCTCGATCGCCGGGATCGCGGCGCTTGCGCCCGTGTCGATCACGACGAGTGGCGCGCGTACCTCCCGTCCGCCGCCAGTAACGGTGCGAACGCCGCTGAACGCCGCGGCCGCGCGAACGAGATCGACGTGATTGTCGGCGAGCTTGCGCTCGACGCCCGCGTGCCACTCGTCGCGAACGGCGCGCACGCGCTGCATGACGGCGCGGACGTCGGCCGTAACGTTCGCGGCGATGCCGAGCGAATGCGCGCGCCGCGCGCGCCCGGCCGCGTGCGCCGACGCGAGAAACGCTTTGGATGGCGTGCACCCGACGTTGACGCACGTGCCGCCGACGCGGCCCCGCTCGAACATCACGACGCGTTTGCCGGCGGCCGCAAAATCGCGCGCGAGCGGGTTGCCGCCCTGGCCGCTGCCGATGACGATCAGATCGACGTCTTGCATCACTGTTAGCCCCCCTGAACCACGACGCGCCGCTCGGCCAAGCGCCAAATGGTCGCCGACGCGGCGGCGAACGTGCCGAGCCAAAGCAGCTGAAAGCCGATTGCCGGCGCCCACTGCGACGGTCCGAGCTCACCGATGTAAATGCGCAGCGGCGTCGAGTAGATCGCCGCGAACGGCAAGTTCTCCACGATTCGCCCGAGCACGCCCGGAAAGAAATCGAGCGGCACGATTTGGCCGCCGAGCAGATCCGATGCCCACCGGATCATCAGCTGGAGCGCAAAGGTCTCGAGGGTCCAGAACGCGACGACGTTCATCAAGAAGTTCAAGAAGAAATTCACGCAGTACCCGACCGCGAACGACAGTACGAACGCGAGCAGGACCGGCGCCGGCGGGACGTCGATGTGGACGAGCAGCAACGAAAATCCGAGCGCCGGCACGATCATCAGCGCGTGGAATGCGGTCTGGCCGAAGCCGTCGCTGAACCAGTACAGCGGCAGCACGATCGGCTTCATGAGATCGGTTGCGATGCCGCCCTCGCGGACTTTCTCCCGGATCGCCCGCGTCCCGTCGATTTCGAGGATCAGCGACATCAACAGCGCGACCGTCGCGTACGTGATCATCGCGTGCAGCGGAATGTTCGGCGGGGCCGCGTTTTGCGCGTAGAGCGCGGTCCAAAGGCAGCGCAAGAGATACACGCGCAGCAAGAGCGAGCCGACGTTCGCGAACACCTCGACGCGATAGGTCGATTCGCGTGCGAACGCCTTGCGCGCGAACTCGACGTAGGGAACGATCGCGTTCACGGCACGGGCGCCAACTGCGGGCCCGAGACGGCGGGGTCGTCGTAGCCTTCGACGTAGATGTGGCGGATGATCGATTCGAGTTCCGGCTCCTCGATCGAAACGTCGCTCACGCAGTACGCTTCGGTGACGCGGCGGATCAGCTGGTCGGCGCTGATCGTGCGCCGGTCGAACCGCAGGCGCACGTTGCGGCCCATGCGCGACTCCACTTCGGCCCCCTCGACCGCGACCGCCGGATAGTCGTCGGATAGCTCGACGACGAGCGTGCGGTGCGTGCCGTACTGCTCTTTGATCGCCTCGATCTCGCCGTCGTAGATCAAGCGGCCTTTGTCGATGAGGACGATGCGGCGGCACAGCCGTTCAACGTCGGCGAGGTCGTGCGTCGTAAGGATGAACGTAGTACCGCGCTCCGCATTGACACGGGCGATGAAAATGCGAATCGATTCCTTGGCGACGACATCGAGGCCGATCGTCGGCTCGTCGAGGAAGACGATGCGCGGATCGTGGAGCATCGCGGCCGAGAAGTCACCGCGCATGCGCTGGCCGAGCGACAGCTGGCGCACCGGCGTGTTGAGGAAATCGCCCATCTCGAGCAGCTCGGTGAAATCGGCGAGGTTCTTGCGATAGCGTTCGCGCGGAATCGAGTAGATCGCCCGCAACAGCTCGAACGATTCCACGAGCGGCAAATCCCAATAGAGCTGGCTGCGCTGTCCGAAGACGACGCCGATGTTGCGCGCGTTGCGCTTGCGTTCTTGGTACGGCACGAGCCCCGCGACCGAAACCTGGCCCGAGGTGGGCACGAGGATGCCGGTCAGCATCTTGATCGTCGTCGATTTTCCGGCGCCGTTGGGAC